>Ga0209515_10000471_pt1 | contig 74324 bp, 84 predicted proteins | sample Subgroupgradi54m_FD_187454 | JGI IMG/M metagenome (GOLD analysis project Ga0209515, IMG submission 187454) | Subsurface groundwater microbial communities from S. Glens Falls, New York, USA - GMW60B uncontaminated upgradient, 5.4 m (SPAdes)... ...
TGCTGTGCGTTTTTTCTCGAATCAACCGGACTAACTCGACAAATTTAAATGTCTCCGCCCCTACTGCATCGACTATCGTGTTTTGTTCCTGACCGGCAAGAGACACGCACAAATCAGCCATATCTTCAACGAAAATGGGTTGAATGCCATAGTCGCCAGAACCAGCCACAGCAAAAACGGGAAACTTTCTCAAAAGCCAAGCGATGTTATTTATTAAAATGTCTTCCGTTCCGAAAATAACGGTAGGTCGAACAATCGCGTAACTGATTCCTGATTCCATGACAGCCTTTTCGAGAATGGCCTTGCCCCTGTAATAGGGAAGTGGAGAATTCTCGTCGGGGTTTGCTATACTGACATGAATAACTTTATGAATGCCTGCGGCTTTAGCCGCTTCCAAAAGAATCTTGGTATTACGCACAGCCAGATCGTACGTCACTTGTCCGCGGGAAAAACGGACCCAGTAGGTGTTATAAAGCGTGGCGGCGCCTTCCAAATTTTTTATTAAAGCGGTCTTATTCTCAAAGTCATAAGGGAAAATTTCTATTTGTCCGTTAAACGGACTTTTACGATTGAGATGTCCAGTCAATGACTTTACTCGTTCGCCCGTGGCGAGAAGTCTTTGAGCAATATACTTGCCGGTATAACCGGTTACACCGGTAACGACGCTCATACGATTCATACAAACCTCTTACTTTCCAACCATTTTGAACAAAGTCATGACGCTGGCGTCCAAAGTCTTAAAAAAACGATGCATATTGAAAAACCCTGGGTGAGCCCTTGTAAAAAAAATCCTCGAGGGCTCAAAACACCTTAAAAAGATTTCCGTCGATAAGTTTCTGTTCAATCCGATTCATCACCCGCCGGGTTGACTCAGAGACCGAATGGAATTCCTCCTCAACGGAACGCATCATCTGGGTGGTCTCGGTAAAGGCATGGGCGGCATCGGAAAAAACCACGACGAGGTCTTGCACGTCAATCGGGTCTTCCCCCAAGATGGGCTTGGTTATATCCACGTAAGGACCTAATTCATCGCTGCTGATTTCAAGGACTTTTCCTCCCAGCACACCTTCGGTTTTAATCGCGAAAGAGGTACTTTTCTCCAGTTGTTTCTTATATCTTTTAAAAAGATTCAAGACGACTTGAACACTCCGGCCGTCCATATTGTCATCCAGAAAATCGATCTTGCCCACCGTGCCCACATTAACGCCCGAGAGACGAATCGGCGCCCCAATCCCCAGACCATTCACCTTTTTAAAAAGAACGGTCACATTGAATTTGGGTTGAATAAAACCTTTTTCCGTCCCAATCACGAAGATCACGCCACCCACCAGCAGGATTCCAAGGACAATAAAAAGAATGCCGGCAAGAATTTTTTTAAAATAATCTTTCTTACTCATCACAGCCTCCCGACTCTTCGTATGCTTTAACCAATAAACTCCTGAATAAAAGGATCTTTGGAAGATTTTAACTGCTGCTTCGTTCCGGCGGTGATGAGCCTTCCCTCATGCACCAGCGCCAAACGATCAGCAATCCGTAAAGAATTTTTAATATCATGACTCGTTATCACCGTCGTACAGTTTAATTGCCGCGCGATATGACAGATCAAATCCGAGATGTCCCGGCTTAAAATCGGATCCAGCCCCGAGGTTGGTTCGTCACAAAAAAGAATTTTGGAATCCAAAATCACCGCCCGTGCCAGCGCCGCCCTTTTTTTCATGCCTCCGCTTAACTCAGAAGGAAATCTTTCTCCCACATCCGAAAGCCCCACGGTCTCTAAAACATTTTTTACTTTTAAAGAGATCTCTTTTTCATCCAGATGGGTATGTTCTTCAAGAGGAAAGGCAACGTTTTCATAAACATTCATAAAATCATATAAAGCGCCTTCTTGAAAAAGATAACCGATTTTTTTTCTTACCTCAAGCAATTGCTGTTCGGAAAGTTTGGTGATATCCTGACCGTCGATTGAGACCGTCCCTTCATCCGGTTTCATGAGGCCGATCAGATGCTGCAGCAAAACGCTTTTGCCCGCCCCGCTGTTGCCTAAAATCACCAAAAGCTCACCTTCGGCCACGGATAAATTGATATCCTCTAAAACCATTTGTCCATTAAATCTTTTCATCAGATGAGAGACTTCAATCATATTCTTATTGGTCGTCTTTTTTCACTTCAAAATATCGAAAACGATTCGGGCCAAACTTGGTATAAAGCCGGTCATAAGGCTTGACATCGATTTTCTCGATGAAAAATTCTACCCCGCGGTATTCTCCCATCAGATACACTTCAGAATCCAACAAATTTTCTGTTCCATCCTGCGGATACCATTGTTTTCCGTCGAATTCAATGGGCTCGCCGTTACGGATCCATTCGGCCTCTTTGCTGGGAGTGGCGTAGATGGCCATCTGCCCGCCGTTGGATGTACCGGTCATGGAGCATCCCACTATAACAGAAAAAAAGGAAATCGCTATTCCTGCCTTTAACAACTGAGGGCGCATGGTCAAAACTCCTTTTTTATTCTCCGTGGAGATTCATCCCCACAACGTTAAAATAATTTTGGTTAAAACGACATTCGATAACACGACCATAATGTAAGAAAATGCAACCGCCCTCGTCGTGTATTGCCCAACGCCCAGAGATCCTCCCCGCGCAAAAAATCCTTGATAACAAGAGATCCACCCGACCAAGCCAGCGAAGAAAAATGTTTTAATAAATCCGCTAAAAAAATCAACATAATGAACGGCTTTGAGCGTTTGGGTTAAATAAAGCGCTCCTGGGATGTTGGCCTCCGTGATTCCGATAAAATATCCACCGATGATCCCCACCAGTTCAGAAAAGACAACAAGGCAAGGTAAGACGATAAAGCACGCCGCCATTCTGGGAACAACCAAAAATTCGATTGGGTCAACCCCCATGGCACGGGTGGCGATAATCTGGTTGCTCACGCTCATCGAGCCCAGTTCCGCAGCAATCTTCGCCCCGGCTTTACCGGAAAAAATAAAAGAACTGAAAACCGGCGACAGTTCTCGGACCAAGGTGAGGGCAACCAATTGAGCCACATATTCTTTAGCGCCAAAACGCTCCAGCATCACATGGCCCTGCATCGCCAAAACCGCCCCCGAGGCAAAAGAACTCAAAGCAATGATCACAATGGATTGAATCCCCTGTTCATAAACTTGCTTTAACACCTCAGACCAGCGGATGTGGCCTTTGAGAATATGAACAAGAACGTCTCTTAAGAAAAAAATCGCATTTCCAAGACCAAAAAGGCAATCTCCAAAATATTTTACAATATAACGTATGGTTTGCATCTTGAAATATTATAACCCGATTCTTGTTTTCGTAAAGTTGAAAGATAGATAGCATCTATGTCATTGCGAGGAGCGCTTCTCAGCGACGAAGCAATCTCAATCAGAACCCATCTGAAAAAGATTGCTTCACCAAACAAAAAGCGAGGTTCGCAATGACACAAAGCGATTCAACCAAGCTTTTTGGAGTTCGAAGGTTTATTTAACCAAATCTGCTCAAACTCTGTCGTGATTTTGTATTCCAGCGTCTTGGAGATATATTTTGAATCTTCCGTTACTTGTGAATTCTTTGCTGCTCCTTTTTTGCCGGCAGCGAAAACATTGACTCGACCTAAAAATTCATCCACACTCTTCACCCGCGCCCCCTGGGCCCGGACATATAATTTAATGTCACGATCGTTGGTGACCACGACCATACTTTTCTTGTGCGGGGAACTGGAAACCGCCCGTTTGATGTAATCGTCGGCGGATTCTCCGGTGGAAAAAACAATCTTAACGTCGGAGGATTTCGGCTGCCCCCACATCCCGGCTTGACCGTCAAAAACAATCGTTACCGTGTTATTCAAACTCCCCTGGGGACGGTGAATTTCAATAAAACGGATAAGATCGTCCCTGGCGTCCTCAAGCTTTTTTGGGGCTAACACCGGCAGGCGAAGGATGATGTTGTACCCGTCGAGGAGATAATTGAGCGACATAAATGACTCCGCCAATAAGACCAATAGCTAACGTCAAAATATAACTGATCAAAGAAATACTGACCGCTACCCCAGAGAGAACTCCGGCCTTAGCAAACAAATAGACGGCGCCGGCTTCTCTGGTTCCCAGCCCACCGATCGAAGGAAAAGAGGAAAGGACACAGATGATAGGCACAAAAATAAAAAAATAAAGCATGTCCGTATTCTGATGCAGGGCCTTGGCGATTAAAAGCCAAGAAAAGGCCAGAACCGCTTGAGCGAAGCAGGAAATAAGAACCGCCAAGATAATCGCCATGGGGTTGCCTTTCAGTAAAACGATATCGTAATGCAGGTCCATTAAACTGTTTTTGATTTTAGGAAACCGGCTAAAAATTCTGCATCCAAAAGAATAAAGCTTTTCGCTGAATAAAATCAGCATGATCGACGAGGACACAAAAGCCAAGACAAAAATCGCGATGAGTAAAGAGGGATCGTTTAAAATCCGGGCCCCGAAGACAAAAGAAAAAAGCGCCACAATCACAATCGCCATAAATCCGCATAACCGATCCAATACAACCGAGGCAACGACTTTGGCCTTCGAAACGGTAAACCGGCAGACTCCCCAAATCTTAATAATATCTCCGCCCGTTGAAGTGGGCAGGAATAAATTAAAAAACAATCCAATAAAAAAGTAATTGACGAGGGCGCTTAAAGGGACTCTTAAATCCAATCCCTTAATTAAAACGAACCACCTGAGGAATAAAATGAAATTAATGACTAGATAAATAGCCAGGGCAAAATACAAGAAATAAAAGTCCGCTTTTTTAAGCAGCACGAACATAGAAGCAGTATCAATTTTACTAAAAAGATAAAAAAGGATACCGCCGCTAACGCTGATGCGAAGGAAAACCGACAAAAATTTTTTCAATGGCTCACTCATTTTCATTCTATGCTTTCAAACATTCCTGATAACCTTCTTCGGCGATATAAGAACTTCGAACCAGCGGACCGCTCATGACATGTTTAAATCCTAACGTCATCCCGAACTGTTTGTAATTTTCGAATTCTAGCGGGGTCACGAAGCGTTCAACTCTCACATGCCTTTTCATTTGCGTGGGGGCAAGGTACTGACCGATCGTTAAAATCTGGCAGTCCGCTTCCAACAAATCGTTCATCAGTTCAACAATTTCTTCAAATGTCTCTCCCAGCCCCACCATGAAACTGGATTTAACAAACATGGAAGGACGAAGTCGCTTCATTGTCTTTAAAACGTTCAAAGACCTTCGGTACTCTGCTTGCGGCCGAATTTTTTTCGAAAAGCGATTGATAGTTTCAATATTATGACTGACGACCTCGGGCCCGGCGTCGGCGACGATCTTTAAATGTTCTTCTTTGGCGGAAAAATCCGGGATGAGGACCTCAATTTTGATATTGGGGGTAAGTTTTCTGACTTCTTGAATCGTTTGCGCAAAATGACTGGAACCTTCATCGGGAAGATCATCGCGGGCAACGGAGGTAATCACCACATACCGTAAATTCATTTTCTGAACCATTTGTGCGATATGCCGGGGCTCGTTGTGATCGAGCGCGGCGGGCCTGCCGGCGGAGACACAGCAGAAACGGCAGGCCCGCGTGCAAACATCTCCTGAAATCATAAACGTCGCCACCCCCCGCCCCCAGCATGTTCCCATATTGGGACAGCGCGCGCTTTCACAAACCGTATGAAGGTTCGAGGCCCGGAACATGCTTTTCATTTCAGAAATCTTTTTAACGTCGGGAGTTTCCTGCCGGAACCATGGGGGAAGTCTGGTTATGGGAACAGTTGTTTGAGTGGTCGGGGAAGTCATTATAGCTTAAAAATCTTTTTTGTGACACGACTCTTGAATCGCTTTCAATTTTTTCTTAAGTCTACGCTGTTGAATCAAAGAGGCATAATCAATGATCAATTTCCCTTTGAGATGATCGGTTTCGTGCAGGATCACACGGGCCGTAAGACCGGAATATTCCTTCTCGAGGATTTTGTTGTCTTCGTTTAAATATTTCACCCGGATCTTTTGAGGACGTTTAACCTTCAAAACCACACCCGGGATACTTAAACATCCTTCTTCTTTAACGTGCGATCCGCTTCGTTGAGAAATCTGTGGATTGATGACAACGAGCGGACCTTCTCCAATATCCGCCACAAAAATCTGTTCACTGATCCCCACCTGCGGGGCGGCCAGCCCGATGCCTTTGTGTTCATGCATGGTTTCGATCATAGAGGCAATCAGCATCCGCTCGGCGGGTCCCACTTCTTTGACCGGGTGAGCCTTCTGACGCAAAATCGGGTCGCCGTAAATTCTAATTTTTAATTTTGTTGTGATCATCCAGATAGACGATTTTTGTTTTAAACGTTCGGGCGAGAGATTCGTCCATGAGGGCGTAAGAGAGAATGACGAGTTGATCTCCGACGAAGCCGCAGCGGGCGGCCGGGCCGTTCAAACAGATTTGACCTGAACCGGCTTTTCCGGCAATCGCATAAGTTTCCAGGCGAGTCCCGTTATTGACGTTTAAGACTTCGACCTTTTCGCCGGGAATGATGTCGACGGTCTTTAAAATTTTCTCATCGATTGTGATCGAGCCCTCGTAATAAAGCTGGGCCTCGGTCACCCGGGCATGAGCAATCTTGGCTTTGCAAAAATGGAGAAACATAGACGAAGGTGATTTTTTCATTTATAAGTTTGGCTTCAATTTGGCCAACAGTTGATCTTTCGACATCACCCCGACCATCTGATTCACGACTTTTCCATTTTTAAAAACTAGGAGCGTCGGAATCGACATCACGTTGTATTGGGCCGCCAACTCCCCGGCTTGATCGATGTTGACTTTACCGACCTTTAATTTCCCTTCGAGGTCCTTGGCAATTTCATCAATGATGGGGGCAATCATGCGGCATGGCCCGCACCACTCAGCCCAAAAATCGACCAGAACCGCAGTAGACGAGTCTAAAACTTCCGCTTTAAAATTCTTTTCATCCAAATGAATCAAAGACATGCTGTTTCTCCTTCATGAAATCATTTTTCTTAACAGAGAAGTTATTATATCCACCTCATTTAAGGATGGCAAGCGATTTCAAAATTTCGAAATTCAAGAATCCTTGTCTTCTTGAATTGATCTAAACTCAATCCATCCTCTTCGCGTGATTATTTTGCAGCAATAAATTATTGAGATAAATATCCTTTTCCGCATCGGGTTCTCTGCCTTGGGAAATAAAGACGTCGGCCAGATAGCGGTCGTACTTATCCGAGCGGCTTGAGCGCACGATCAAGGTCTGCGCTTCCTTAATATAGGCCTGCACGAACGTTTTCGCGGCCTGTCCTTCCTTGGTGTCGAGTTCCGGACAATCTAATCCCCGCAACCGCAAGGTTTCCCGATGCCACTGTCCAAATCCCAATTGAAAACGCACCTTCAGCGTATCTCCGTCGATCACCCTCTCTACGACCGCGCGGTAGGTGTAGAGGTCTTTGGCGGTGCGTTTACTTTCAAAGAGTTTGAATTTATCTTCCTTGGGACGCGATTCAACAATGGTTTTGTCCGAAAATTTTTCTTGATCCGCCAAACTAATTTCCTGAAAATTTCCAAACCCCAAATCCAAATAAAAATCCGGTTCGTCGGGAGATGCCAGATCAGGGCGCTTCACGATTTGGTAGGTGTACGGTGTCCCGCGCAGGGGTGTTAATAATTTATGACTTACTGGGGGGGACTCCTTCCTGGTCTCTCGTATCTCTTCCTCGACGGCTGATTTTTCGCCGTGGATTCTCACGCTAAGTTCGTCGGCAGTCCAACCTTTTTGAATAATGGCCTTTTCTAACTGCGCGCGCTTTTTATCGTCGGAGATAACAATGAGTTTACGAAAATGGGTCCAGGTGAATTGTTGACGGCCGTCAACAATTGGCATATCAGGGTAAACTTTAGCGAACCGAACACACCGGCTGAGATTAGTTGAATCGATGTTTAGATCTTTGGCCAATCGTTTAATGACTCGGGTTCCGTACTCGGCGCGGTCGGCATTTTTGAGAATATCCGCCTGAATGACCCGCCCAGTTTCCCAGTACGTCCTCACGCGCGCCGCATCAATCCGCCGCTGTCCGTCGACTAACGTTTCGCGGACGCGTTTGAGGAGGAGTGGGTAGGTGTTGGGGTTGGTTAGGGATTTGGATTTCATTAAGGAAAGTATCCTCTTATTGGTGACTGGCACCTAAGTTTTACCAGATTAATTCGGTCATAAAAATTATCTCTCCGATTAGAAAAACAACTTTTGCAATAGAGGTAAAATTTTATCCCATAAAGTACATAAAGAGGCTACCGATGAAATGCCTTCCTTTATCGATGACAATATACTCTTAACAATACTCTTTCTTTGTTTTTCTTTAGCTACAAATAATTCCGTCGTCAAAAATGAAATTTTCTCGAGGATTCCATTCTTTAAATCATTCGTTAAGGACACTTCTTTAATGACTGACTCCGTAAATTTTGTTATTTCTTCTGCCAATTGATCGTGTCCCGAAGCCTTGAAATGGCTCATGGAAACATCAATACTCTGAACATACCCAGTGTTTATCGTTCCTACAACGCTATTGTCTACTTTAATATTGTTTAAAGTGACTGGGCCTTGATGAACCATAGTTTGCCTTTTGGGAAACCGAGGAAGTATTCCAGGAAGTCCCACTGTGGCTTCTACATGATCGGTTAAAAAATTCATCTGTCGTTCAAGACGTTCATTACGCAAATTTACTGATTGCTGTAATTTAAAATTGCAATCCACACATAAAGGATGTTCCCCTACAGTTACAACAGCGGGTTTACCACATTGGGAACAATTTAACATAAATCATACCTCCTCTTCCTTTCCGATTTAGTTCTCATCTAAAATTTTCCCGACCCATTCTGGTACACATAGGACTGCCTAAACCTGCACGCTGCATCCCAAAGCCATACAACCTTATCAGCAATCATCGATTGAAAACCTGCGATGGAATGAACGAATCAACCCGGCTCTTTCTCAACAAATTTAAGACGATTTCTTAACCGTGCCCATTGCTTCCAATCGCTGTGATCATGAGATCAACAGATTCCGGGGACGCGTACTTAACTCTGAATTACTACGCGCCTTCGCTTCCAATCCTCTTTTCAATTTCCTAAAACTCTTTAACGCCCCGCATTCTATCACAACCCAAACTCCATTTCGATCCTTTACTCCCAACAAAAAACTCTCACCCGGCTATTCTGCTTCGCAGCAATATTCTCCTTCGGAATAATTGCTCCAAAGCCTCCGCAAGCTTTGCCAATATCTCCAGGCTGTCGGCTTGGGGCTGGTGCAAGCTTAGCCGGTTTTTGATTGTTTGCGCGATTTTATCCATCATGTTTTATTCGCAGAGTTCTATCCAATTCTTTTTCAGTGGGCAAAGTCAACTTATACTTGGACGCAAATATTTTATTATTAAGATTGCCCAGCACGTACTTGGCGTATATTTCACTCTTTTTTGAACAAAGAATAATACCGATCGGCGGGTTCTCGCCCTCAGTCGTCTCTTTATCTCTAAAATAATTCAGGTAAAAATTCATCTGTCCTGCATCGGCATGGGTCAATTCGCCACGCTTGAAATCAACCAATACAAAACATTTAAGAAAACGGTTATACAAAACAAGATCAATAAAATAATGCCGATTGATCATCGTGATCCGCTTCTGACGAGCGACAAAGGTAAAGCCCTTGCCCATTTCAAGTAAGAACTGCTGGAGTTTATCAATTACCGCCTGCTCAAGCTGACTTTCAGAATATTCGGCCTCTTCTTTAAGACCTAAAAATTCGAGAATATAAGGATCTTTAACGGCCTCCTCAGGTTTTTCTATGATTTGCCCTTTACGTGATAATTCTTTAACCTTCTTCTTATCTCGACTTAAAGACAAGCGCTCATACAACATGGCGTCCATCTGCCGCCTGAGTTCACGCATGGACCAGCCGTTTTGAGCAGCCTCAATCTCATAAAATGACCTGGCATTCAGGTTATCTTCTTTCAAAAGCTCGCAGTAATGCGACCATGATAAAATCCGAGACATTGTTTCGGATTTTTGCTCACCATCCGACACTCTAAATTTCCGAGACGCTGTCTCGGATTTCTTAAATAGTTCGGGAAATCCTATATAAAACCGCCTCATATTTTCAAGATTATCAACAGAAAATCCTTTCCCAAAACGGCCCGTCAAATCACGCGACAACTTAATTAGCGTCTGCTGTCCATAATCCGCCCTGGCTTTCCCGCCTTGCTCATGTTCAATGATTTCTTTACCTATAAACCAATAGGCGTAAACTTGTGTTACATCAATGTCACGAACAATTTTTACACGGGCAGTATTTATTATTCCAGCAATACGCCCTAAAAGAACGCTGTAGCCCTTTTTGCTTGTTATTATTGATTTACCTTTCATCTGACTCTTCCTCTTTGGGGGCGTTAATAATATTTAAGTCATAATTGTCTTTCCCAAACTCGCACTTACCAAGAACCAACTGAGGAATCTTTTTGATCGTGATATTACTATGACGCTCTTTGCATTGCGGGGCAAAGGACTTGGCGCAAATGAGAAGACTCTCGCCGCGTTTCATTTCAGAATGAATTTTGTCCCGCAAAATCCTGCTCCAGTGCTTTAAGCGCCAGAAGATTGTCGCCGTGGATAAGCATATTTTCAGTCTTCGAATCGCAGTAAGATTTCTTCGGATCCTCGATCAATATCCTCGGCTCGAGCTTCAGCTCTTCGTCCTTGCCGATCCAGGTTAGTTCAAGTTTTTGTCGCTTGGACATTATTTTCTTCTTTCTCGTTGAAACATTGCGTATATATGTATCTCAATAAATTACTTGCTGTAGATACCATATTTTCCGTCTCAGTATTATTAAGTATAACTTCTGGCTGAATATCCATTCCGACATTTCGAATCCACCAAATATCAATTTTATAGTTTAAATTGATCATTGTTGCGACGTCTTCCTTCTCTGCATTAGAGAACTTATCAAAAACGAGAGTTTCTAGAAATCGATGTGCTATATTATTTCTGAGGTTCGTTAAAGAGTGTATTAATTCCAAGTCATTCGGATTTAGGGCTTTCATATCAACGAACCATTGGCAGGATTTTTCGAAACAATCCTTCCCTTCATAATTTTCTCTATATTCTTTGGTTAAATCACCGGAAAGCCCTACAAAGAAAAAGCCTTTAATTTTCTCTACAATATTCTTCTTGAAAACTTCATACGCCATCAAATACAGCCCACCTCTCATAATTTCCTCTTTTAAAGAACCATCATGACTAAAAAGTGGCTTCGGAGATCCATCGAAATTCAAAACTACATTTCCATCTGGTGAACCAGGCGCAAAAACTGAATTTTCGTTAATTTTTTTTTCATATTAAAGGATTCTCCATCGATTGCGCTTTTTTTCCATCTCCTTGATCGCATGCTGGGCTTTTAATTTCTCATCCAGATTGACATTCTTTTTAGCCAGCGTCTTGGTATCCTTAATGAGGAGCAAACGTCAATAATGAACTTCTCCCGAGGCGGCATCAGCTCCCCTCATACTTGAGGATCAACGGATTAAACGCCTTGGCCGCCACAATGATTTTATCCCCCACTTTAATGTCTCGGATTTCTTCATCGGTGGCGACCACTTTCGTTAGATTGTTTCCAATCTGAATCGTCAGGATATTGACGACCCCTTCCTTAAAAATTTCTAAAACCTGTCCGACGAATTTGAACTTTCCGCTGATATGGTCGTGCGCGAAGATTTCCGCGGGCTTTCCTGACTTTGAAATCTTTCCTCGTTCCAAAACAAAAACCTGACGGGATAACTTAAAGACCTCGGATAAATCGTGGCTGACCAAAAGGATCGTGGTGCCGAAACGTTCATAAATCTTCAGAATTTCATCCTGCAGTTTCAATCGGCTAGAGGTGTCTAACGCTGCCAAAGGCTCATCGAGAAGAAAAATTTTGGGCCGCCGCAAAACGGCCCGCGCCAAAGCCACCCGCTGCCTTTGCCCGCCGGAGAGGCTTTCGGGTTTACGTTGTTCCAATTCCTGTAAATGCATGATGTCCAGCAACTCTTCAATCATGCCCCGGTCTCGAGGGCTACTAAGGGCAAACTCCAGATTCTCCCACACCGTCATGTGAGGAAATAAACTGTAGTCCTGAAAAACAAAACCCACTTTTCGTTTGTGAGGGGGAAGATTAATTTTCTTGAAGCTGTCGAGCCAGATTTCATCCTCCACTTGAATGAATCCCTCCAAAGGCTCTGTGAGCCCTGCGATCATTCGCAAGATCGTCGTCTTGCCTGAGCCGGATTCTCCGAACAGAGAAACAAACGTTCCACCGGCGAATTCAAAATGAACATCCAAAAGAAGCGGGCCGTCCGAGGTTAAAATTTGTTTCTTTAAATGAATTCGAATCATCTCAAAAAACCTTCAACGTCCTTTTATTCAATAAATAAAATGTCAGCAAAATAGAAAACGATACTGCAACTAGAATCAGCGAATAAAAATTCGCCGCCGAATAATTCAAAGCCTCAACCTCGGAATAAATCGCAATCGATGCAACGCGTGTCTGGCCGGGGATATTCCCACCGATCATCAAGACCACGCCGAATTCTCCGAGAGTATGCGCAAAGCTCATCACGATTCCCGTCCATAAAGACGGTTTGATGTTGGGAAGCAAAACTTTTAACAACGTTTCTTGTCTCGATTTTCCAAGAGTCAACGCCGCTTCCGTTAAATAAACCGGAAGGCTTTGAAAACCGGCTTTGATCGGATTCACCATAAAAGGCAGGCTGAAAATAACCGATCCCACGACTAATCCCGCAAAACTAAACACCATGCGGACATCAAACCACGATTCCAGAATTCCTCCCAAAAACGATCGCGGCCCCAAAAGAATCAGTAGATAAAATCCCAACACCGTCGGGGGTAAAACCAACGGCATACTCACCAGTGTTTCCAAAATATATTTATACCTTCGCTGCGAGAAACTCAGCCAGTACGCCAGAGGAATTCCGATCAACAAAAGAATGATCGTGGTCACGCATGCCAGTTTAAAGCTTAAAACAAGCGGTTGAAAATCCAATCCCATTTAATCCTCGAGGTATTGTAGAGTCATTTCGTTCGCCTTCACCAGCCATTCGACTTGCTGGCTGGTCTTTAAGTCAAGCCGATCGATGGAGCGGGTGGTGATGATCGAAACGATTTCACTTCCCTTATAATCCAGAACCACTTTAGAAAGGATTGAATCCCGTTCAATATTTTTAATACGGGAACTGACGCGGTTGCGCAAACTGATCAGCCCTGATAAATTTTTTCCGATCGAAACTTCAGTCTCTTTAAAAAGCAACGCCACCAAGTCTCCCTCGTTGAAAGAACAATCCAAAACAATCGCGCTGAAAATATCGTCGTGGACTTGGACATCCACGAGGGCGATGGTCTTGGTTGATTCGACGTGAATGATTTTTCCCGAGAGTTTGTTCATGGCAAAACATACCCGTATTTCTTAAAAATCTCCCTGGCTTTAGGAGAGAAAAGAAAATCATAAAAAGTTTGGGCTTCTTTCAAATTATTTTTTTCGGCATATTTTAAAATAATAATTCCCTGAGCGATGGGGTCATAAGAATCGGGGGCGACTTCGATCCATTTGCCTTTCTCTGTTAAGCCGGGCGCCAGCACGACGGATTTGGCGGTAAATCCCACGTCGACTGCCTGTGTCGTAACAAACTGATTCACCTGCGCAATGCTTTCGCCGTAAACGAGCTTGGGCTCTACCTCTTTATACAGTTTATAATGTTTCATCGCATTAACCGCCTGCCGGCCATAAGGGGCGGTTTTCGGATTGGCGATAGCGACCTTCTTCACCGACGGATCCGCGGCAACTTCCAAACCTTTTGATAAATCTAAATCTTTTAGCGTCCACACAACGAGCGTGCCGTAAGCATAAATCTTGGGCGGTTGATAAGCCAGGCCTTCTTTATGCAAAGCTTCGGGATATTCTATATCCGCTGAAATAAAAACATCGAAAGGCGCGCCATTTTCAATCTGTGTCGTCAATTTTCCCGATGAACCGATAATCGTCTTTAGTTTTATGTCCGCATTTTTTTCAAATTCCGCTTTTAGTTCTTGAAGCGCGTACTGAACATTGGCCGCCACGGCGACGCTGATCTCTTTGGCGAAAGCGGAGCACGGCAACATTAATGACAAAAACAAAACCAAAAATATTCTGCGCATAGTCAAGATTCCTTTCATTGAATGATAAACTTTTTGCGTTTCAATACTTCAAAGATATCTGCGAATAAACCCAATCTGTGTCGTCATTGGCCCCCGCATCTCTAACAAAACCTCCGGTAAAAAAATGGGCGTAACCCGACTCCCATTTAATATTCTTCGTGAAGTCATAATAAGCCCTCAAAGATATTTCATTCCCGACATAATAACCTCTCTCACCGTTCGTCTTGGTTCTAACCGCCGTACCGGATGAATTATACCAAGAATCAAACTTACTCTCCAACCAGAAGAAATCTATCTGAGGAGTGAAACGGAATTTCTCGGTGGGAGAAAATGTCACGTTGAATTCGGGATTACGCACGTTTTGCCAGCGAAAAAAATCCAAAAGTCCATAAGGTTCATGCGTTGTCTGATATAACGGAACGAACGTATTGCTCACACTGTCGTTGGGATCTTTGTCCCCTGAAGCCTCGTCATACGCCGCCGATAATTTTGGTTTCCATTTCATCTCTTCAAAACTCTTGGATACATCGGCATGAAAGGCGTAAGCCCGGATGTCTTTGGTGCCTGCGGTGGTTGTGCCTGTTTTTCCGAATTGATAAGGAATTTCTATATCCACAACTGTTCCTTCGGCTATATTCGCTTGGAGTCGTGCTCCGATGGTGTAACGATGAATATCATTCGTTCCTTTGGTATCGATCAAGCTCAAAAAATAACTCTCCAGCATCGGGGCCAGCTTATGCTTCTGATATCCGCCATAAAAACCGGCGAGCATTTCTTCCGAACGAGACTGGTTGAATTTATCGTCGTCGTATTTGACATCCTGACCGTAAAACACATCGCCGTACAGGCCACTTTTTTGATAATGGAAAACTCCAGCATCAAAAGAACGGATACGATTAGCCCAAACCGGCGCGGCAATCAATCGGCCTTTGCCATATTTCAGTTCCTGACGCCCGGCTTTAATATCAAAATCAGATCCCAAAACCTTATAAACATCCACATAAGCCTGATGCAAATCAAAATCATCAGTCTGCCCCGCGTTGGCCTTGATTTTGTATCCTCCCGTCTGCGCATCCAGTCCTTCCACAAAAATATCCAGTTTCGGGTTGAGATATTCGTCCGTGAGACTTGCCCCGGCTCCTAAACGAAAACGATGATAAAATTGACTGCCGTTATCTTTTTTGCCTTGATCAAAATCAAAATTCTGCTTGTACTCATAACGGAAGCGTTCATCGACGCCCAGTTTATATTGCCACTGCGTAAATTCACTGTTCGTTTTTTCTTGCTCGGCGAACGCAGGATTTCCAATAAAAATCCCAAATAAGACCATGAACACCTTCAACCTATTTCTCATTACTTTTTCCACTTTTTTAAAATACCATTGGCCCAGATATCCAGCGTCGCATCCAACGCTTGATCGAAACTCATTTTTTCTTGCTCAAGAAATCTGGGATGAACGATGGCCTTCACTGTCCCCAGATACGCCTGGACGGCAATTGATGGATTGACTTTGCGAAAAATACCCTTTTTAATACCCCTCTCCACTAATGACCGAATACCTAAAATTTTTTCGTTTCTATAACGGAGGAATTCTTTCCAAAGACCAGGCAATTCCATAGGGATTTCTTTAAAAAAATGTTCGAACCAAGGCCCGAGTTTTTTACGAAGAAGCAAGACACTTTCAGAAAAAATGTTCAACGGGTCTTTTTCGCTCTTCTCTATATGAGCCAAGGCGCCATTGAGTTCATCTTGCAAACGTTTGACCAGATACCCGGCCAGTTCTTCTTTACTAACAAAGTGTTTGTAAATCGTGTTCTTGCTAATCACCAAATCCCCGGCGATTTCGTCCATCGTAACCTTGCGGTAACCAAATCTCATCATCCTTTTTTCAGATGCATTTAAAATTTTCTCGCGAACCGCATCATCACTTGCCATCCTTTTCCTCCTTTTGATAACTATGATACTTGATTAGTTTTTTTAGTATTATAAACACAGTCAATAAATTGTCAATATTTAAGTTGATTGGAAAATAAAGATGGGAATAAAAACTTAAGAGAGCGGGGCTATTTATGTTCTTTCTGTTTTATGTGAAGAAATGAAAACAAACTCCGTCAAACGCGTCGCTCCAATTGTAATCGTGTATCCTCTCAGCTTGACTTATTTTGAGAATTTCAATAAGATGTTGAGGCCTTATGATCAAATTACGAAAAATTTTCTTCTATTTATTTCTGATGATCTATATTGTGTTTTGTCCGTTCGTTATTTTATATGCCCTGGGCATGCGGGTCAATACCAATACCAAAAGTATCCAGAAAACCGGCATCATCTCGGTTTCGACCATTCCCGCCGAAGCCGACGTCACCCTTAACCAAAGGCATTTCCCCAAAAAGACACCAACCATTATCCGCAATCTTCCGCCCGGGAATTATTCCCTGACACTTTCTTTAAAAAACTATCTTCCCTGGGAAAAAATATTGACCGTCAAAGAAGAAAAAGCAACAATGGCGGAAAATATCCTTTTGATCCCCCAAAAATGGAAATCCAAAAAACTTTCCCAAGAATCCTTCGAAGAGCTGATTGCCATAACGGGTCAACCGTTTCTTTTGCTCAAAAAAGGACCTTACCTGAAAGATCTTTTTATCTTTCGATGGTCTCAAGGGCTCGGCCAGATTTTTTTTGCCAATAATACACTCAATAGCGAAGGCGAACCCATTCAACCGATTTTTCAAAAAGATTTTATTTACCGTGAAGGAAAACTCAGTGACTATTACACCGTCAAAAACAGTCCTTTCCTTTTAATGCAAGTTCAGCTCGGAAGTGCCATTAAATATCTCTGGATTGATCCCCGGACAAAATCACCTCAGGTCGAAGACATAACGGATCTATTTTCCGTTGAACCGGAAAATGTCCTTTGGGATCCCAAAGAGGATAAAATCATTTTTTCTTACCAAAAGCAATCCATCAACCGTTTAAATATCAAATCCAAATCGATCCTGCCCAATATTCTGGACGCGGTTCGCAGTTTTAGTATCTTCGGCGATCAGCTTTATGTCCTGACCGACGACTATACTTTTAAACGTGTTGATAATGATGCCAAAAATGTCCAGATTCTACTGGAAGATTCACATCTGAGCCGGTCTTTATTTGCCGACCGAAATAAACTACACATAACTGTTTTGGCCAAAGAGTTAATCTTGTTCTTAGATGAAGACGGTGCCCTTTTATTCAATCATCTCCCGCATCGTTTAGTGGATCACGGGGTCAAGGGATTTGTGTTCAACGAACATAAAAAACGTCTATTACTGTGGACCAATCATCAGATCGGGGTCATAAATTTTACGAAAGAAAAGGAGAACACTCTCTTTGAGCAGGGGCCTCCTTTGGTGTGGCCAATCACCAATGGCAATAATATTCAGCAGGCTTTTTGGGTCAATGAGACATCAGAAACCCTCTATCGGGATCAAAACAAAATCTTTCTCTTAGAAACCGATGCCCCTGGAAAACCTCTTCCTTATGAAATCATTAACGTAAAACCCGATGGCGCAATCGAATATTCGGATACGCTTGGAACCCTTTTTTATTTAGATAAAGAAACAGGATGCCTCTCATCCATTGAGATTCTTAACCGAGGGATCAACGTCCCCTTACCGGAAAAAATTCCCCATGACATTTAAATTTACAAGACAGAACCTCAAAGGCCGCGAGCGAATATTTCAACGCTTTTTTGAAATCCTTCCCGGAGGGACAAGCTGGCTGATCCTTATTTCTGCCACGGGACTTTCCTTTTCTCATCCGGCCTGCGCTGCTATTTTTATCATTGCCTTCCTTTTTTACTGGCTGCTGCGGCTCTTGTACATGACGTTGTTTCTTGTTTTATCGTATAGCCGGCTGATGATGGAACGACAGACCGATTGGATGGCCTTGATTGATGGGGTTGATCATCTTCACGAATATATCAAACCAAATGATCAACATGCGCCGAAAAAAATCCCTCAACGGATCGCGTCTTATATCCATCAAAAAGAACTGCGCAATATTCAAAAAGAAAGAAATCCTCCGCCACCCTCAAGTGAGATTTATCATTTAGTGATCTTTCCCATTGTCAAAGAACCTCAAGACATTATCGAGCCGGGAGTCAAAAGTTTAAGCCGACAGCAATTTTCGCCTAAACGAATCCTGGTCATTTTCGCTTTGGAAGACCGGGCCGAGGAAAAAGTCAAAGAAGATGCTTTGGCGATTGCCAAAAAATACCAGCATCATTTTTTAGATATCATGACTGTTGTCCATCCCAGCGGCATCCCCGGTGAGGCCGCGGTGAAAGGGGCCAATGCGACCTGTGCCGCCAAACAAGCCACCCAATATTTCCATTCCAAAAATATTCCTTTGGAAAATATCATTCTCTCCTGCTTCGATGCGGATACGATCGTCGGAGAAGAGTACTTCGCGTGCCTGACGTATCATTTCATGATCGCTCCTCGGCGGATCCAATCGAGCTTTCAGCCTATTCCGGTTTATCACAACAATATTTGGCAGGTGCCCAGTTTTGCCCGCGTCATTGAGATCGGGTCGTCCTTCTTTCAATTGATCGAGGCGACCAACCCGGAAAAACTGGTGACCTTTTCCAGCCACAGCATGAGCTTTAAGGCCTTGGTGGATGTCGGGTATTGGCCCGTCGACATGATTTCGGATGACTCGGCGATTTTCTGGAAATCTTATATTCATTTCGAGGGACAATACCAAGTGATCCCCATGTACGTGACCCTTTCGATGGACGTGGCGGCCAGTGATTCTTTGTGGACGACCATTAAAAGTATTTATAAACAAAAACGCCGCTGGGCCTGGGGGGTTGAAAATTTTCCCATTGTGATGCGGGCTTTTCTGCAATCGCCCAAAATCTCTTTTTACAATAAAATACGCCACGGCTGGAAACTCTTTGAAGGCCACATATCCTGGGCGACGTGGGGTTTTATCTTAACCATCATCAGCTGGCTGCCGGTCTTATTAAGCGAATACGAATTCACCAGTTCGGTGGTTTATTACAACGCTCCGAACATTACGAAAACCATTTTTCATTTGGCCTCTTCCTCTCTTTTCATATCCATTCTTCTTAGCATGGGACTTCTGCCTAAAAGAAAATCAAGAGATTCTCTGCGCGAAAAAATCTGGCATGCCCTTGAGTGGCTGATGATCCCCTTTATCCTGGTCTTTTTTAGTTCTCTGCCGGCGTTGGATGCCCAGACCCGCCTGATGCTCAATAAGCGGATGGAATTTTGGGTGACGGATAAGAAACGGAAGAAATCTCATTGAGGTGTCGTAAGTCTAGAATTCATCTTAAAACTGTCACCCCCGAATGTTTCTGTCGGGGGTCTAATTATAGATCGTCTGGATTCCCGACTAAAGCGTTCGGGAATGACAGATTTTTCGACAACTGGTTCAAAATTTAGGTGAGGATAAAATCCTCTCTGCAACTCGCGATTCCCTTTTGCCGAGGCTAATGTCGGGGATGATGGAAGTATCTATAAAATGAGTAAATATAAATTCGCTGATGTTGAATCATATTTTTTAAAAAAATTGGGCAATTTGAAGCAATTGTTGACTTCTGGCAATAGATTTGAAGTTGCTGTTTTGGCATTGTGTTACATGGACGCGCTGGGTAATTTGTTTATGAAACGTCAAGGGACAAAACAAAGATTTATTGAGTTAATTCTTTCCTATGGGATGGTGGATAATTTTAGATGGGATAAAGTAAATTTAGCTGAATTTCGAAAAGTTGAAGTCGAGTATAACTTAAAATCGAAGAAATGTTCTATTTGTTATGAGAAGGTTGAGCAATATGTTGCTCAAAATACTTGCGAATATGAGTATTCCTCCTCTAGAAAATGCGTAGAAAAAGATAAATATTTGCCAGAAGTAATAAAAGATATTTTAATTTTTAGTAAAGATAAGAACTGCAGATGTAATATTATCTCCGAGGGGCTGTTAAAGTGTTTGCAAGATTCTACTTATGCAGGGATTTTATACAATAAATATAGGTGCGAAGGTGTTCACAAGGGCAAGTTTGATGGATTCTGGGATAGTTTGTCATCCCATTTTGATGGCCCCTTTTATATGAGCATAGAAGATTCATTGCCGGATTTTTCTATTCCACCGGAATTCATACTTAAAACATTTGAACAATGTTTGGTTAGTTTAAAATTGAACAAGGCGCCTTAGATATTTTCCGGCGAACAACCAGCATAAAATTTTATGAAGGAGTCCTCATGCTCTACGAAAATCACATCCAACAAGTAGACGAACTTAAAAAACAAATCGACAAACACCGTCCGCTTAACAAAGACCAAATCGAAAGATTAAAAGAGTATTACCGCATCGGTTTAACTTATTCGAGTAACGCTTTGGAAGGGAATTCCTTGACGGAAACAGAAACGAAAGTCGTCATCGAAGACGGTCTCACAATCGGCGGGAAACCCATCAAAGATCATTATGAAGCCATGGGGCACAGCGAGGCATTTGATCACCTTTATGGTCTAGCCAAAACGAAAACAATCCAAGAAAAAGATATTTTAGAACTGCATCGACTCTTTTATTACCGCATCGACGCCCAAAATGCGGGAAAATATCGAAAAGTAAAAATCCTTATTACGGGAACAGAATTTACTCCACCCTTCCCGTCACAAGTGCCCGTTTTGATGAAAAAGTTTGTTGCGAAAATCGCTAAAAGAAAAAAACTCCATCCCGTCGAGTTTGCGGCGTGGATTCATAAAGAACTCGTCACCGTTCATCCCTTTAAAGACGGCAACGGACGCACCGCGCGGCTTTTGATGAATCTGGCCCTTTTGCAGTCGGGCTATTGCATTACCATTATTGCGCCTGTTGTGCGGGCAGATTATATCAACGCCATCAAAAAGGCTCAAATCCCGCCGCAAAGCGATCAACCATTTATCAATTTTATATCCTGTATGGTTTATGAATCCATGGACGATTTTATTCGACTATTGAACGCCCTTTGAATCTTCTCTAATCTCACTAAAGAGAACTCTGTATTTTTTTCAAAATCTTCCCCGCCGCTTCTTTATTCGAACCGATCGTTCCTACGCGCACCTCGACTTTGCTCGAATCTTCGCTGACTTTGCGGATATCAATCCAAATTTCCCTGCCGTCGGTGTATTTACTCTTTAACTGCGTGACAGTGTCTTCATGCGTCTCTTTTTCTATGGCTAAATTCAGCGACTTTAAAGCTGTTTTAGCGGCAGAAATGGTTCGTTCATACGGAGCATGAAATTCCTGCGTCAATTTTCCAGACAGCCAAGCAGCCGTTCCGGCCCCGCCGGCCGCTCCCGCCAATAAAGCAATGCAGCCGCAGATACTGAACAGGAACACTCCCGACAAAACAAAAACTATTACTTTCTTAAACATGTTCGTCTCCTCCTTTTTTAAAAAAATCTTGCACTTATCCCAACCTTTCTTTTATTTTATTTGTCTTGAAATTTGAAAAGCCGGGTCGTTTCATCGAAATCATCCATCTTGGCGAGGATCGGCTGGCGGGAGTTGGGGCAGGGTTGGTTGAGGTGATAATCAAATTCTTTACGGAATTTTCCGACGATGCTGGAAATCAACGCCGATTCCTCGGCGGGAAGAAAACAGCGGGTTTGGCTGGTGACTTTGCCGCACTCAACCAAAATGCGGGTGATATCTTCCTGCGAGCCATTCCCTTCTTCGATCTTTTTTAAATATTCCGTGATCGTCCGGCAGCCCGAATTGCACGGGACGCATTGCCCGCAGGATTCAGCGGCGAGAAATCCGGAAAATCGCAGCGCCACCTTGACGATACAATTGCTTTCATCATAAACAATAAATCCGCCGGAACCCAAACCGCTGCCGGCAGCGCGCATCGATCCAAAATCCAGCGGCGTATCGAATTGATCCGGGGTAATAGCGCGGTTGGCCACACCCGAGAAGACCGCCTTGAAAGGATATTTCCCCGACGGGCCGCCGCCGATTTTTTCCAAAAGAACGCGCAGTTTTGTTCCCATCGGCAGTTCGTATAGGCCCGGATTTTTGACATCCCCGCAGAGGGTAAAAATCATCGTGCCCGGCGTATCGGCGGAGCCAATCGAACGAAACCAATCCGCTCCTCGTGAAAGAATATTAGGAAGATTGCTCATGGTCTCGACGTTGTTGACCGCGGTCGGGTTATATTCCGTCGGTGTATAATGAACACCTTGCATGTAGGGCGGCATGTTGCGGGGCATGGCGCCCCGGCCGTCGATCACCTCCAAAAGCGCTTTCTCTTCTCCAAACAAATACTCGTCGGGCCCCGGAACAATTTCGAGATATTTTTTTTGAACGATGCCGGATTGTTCCATTTCTTTTAAAGCGTCTTGGACGCGCGACATCTCAGGAATGAATTTCGCTTTCAAACCTAAAAATGCCTGCTTGGCCGAAACCGCATACGCGGCAATCAAAATTCCTTCAATGAGTTGATAAGGATTCTTGCGAATGAGATAGCGGTCTTTGAACGTGCCCGGCTCGCCTTCGGAACCGTTACAAACCGTGTACTTCGTCGGGCTGGGATCACTCGCCAGACCTTCCCATTTGACCGCCGCTGGAAATCCGGCGCCGCCGCGTCCGCGCAAACCGGATTTTTTAACTTCGGCGATCACCTGCAGGGGAGACATCGAACGGGCTTTATTTAGACCACTTAAGCCTCCCTTCGATCGATATTCTTCAAGAGAACGGATCGGTTCGAGATCGGACGGCAGCACGACTCTTTTTTCTTCGGGAAATGTTTCGCGGGAAATCATTACAAAATTCCTTTTTACTTCTCAACCTCAATCGAAGCAATCATATCGTTAATTTCTTGTTCAGAAATAACCTGCGGATTGGCAAGAAAAAGAATATTCAGCGTTTGATCCTCTGGAGTGAATAAAAGATAATAAAATGATTGACCATTTTTTAACTCTGGATTTATTAATAAATTTTTTTCACTTATATTTGTTTGGAACATAAAACCTTTTAAATGATCCGTCCTAATATCATAAATTTTCTTTATTCCTCTCTCGAGAGTACGCGCTTTATGAATTAAAAAGAAACTGCCAAATTGTTCATATAAACTCTTTTTAACCATCTCATATTTTGTCTTAATGCCAATCAATCTGACAATATCCATCCTTATTTTAGTGTCGTCCGTCAGAGAGGATACTTCCACATCAAAAAAAATAAATATGCTCCTCTCTCGATTGACTAACACCAGACCCTTTTTCCCGGGAGGAGTTTCGTTTTCTAAATCTATACGCCTTGGCAAAAGAAATGACCACCGAGGAGTTTCAATCTTCCGATATTCTTCTGACCATTGAACAGATGGCGGCAGGGAATATCTTACCTGAATCGGTGTCAGTAACCGATCCTTCATTTCATTTTTGTGAGGCAAAATAAAGATACCGTAGGAAACCAGGCCTCCCATCATAACGATAACAAAAACCCATATCGCTACCTTCTGCACTTTTAAATGTTCCGGTTTAAAAGCAAACTGCGCTCTTATCTTTTGGTCAAACAAAAACAATATAGAAATAAAGAGGGCAAACAACGTTAGAGAAGTTCTAAAGCTTTCACCATAAAAGCCGAAGACAGTGAAAAATTTCATTTCCTGCATAATGAAATGAAAAACAATACCCATCGCCGCTAAGTAGGCCATTGCTTTCTTATTAATAATCCCCCAGACAATAACCCCAAAAACAATCACAATCAACCCTAACGAAAACCCTAAAAATAAATAATTTTCACTTGAGGATACATGTTCTGCGGAAGATTTTAAAACGTCTCTAGGAACAGGGGACCCAAAAGGCAAAACACCGACGATGATAATCCATAGCGCAAACAAGACTAATCTTTTATCCAATTTTCCCATACCCCCCCTCCCCTATCCCCTCCCACAAGGGGAGGGGAAATCCATCTTCTCAAAATCTTTTCCTAATCCCCTCCGCCATCCTCGCCAATTCCTCGTTCGCGGCGGGCTTGGCCCGGGCGAAATTCAAATCTCCAACACTGTTAATCGGAATCAAATGAATATGCGCGTGCGCGACCTCTATCCCGGCGACCATCACCCCGACTTTTTTACACGGAACTTCTTTTCCAATCGCCTTCGCTACTTTTTTGGCAAAGACAATCAGCTCGGCCAATGAAGGATCTTCCATATCAAAAATATAGTCAATTTCTTTCTTTGGAATGACCAGCGTATGCCCCGGATTGACGGGGCGCACATCCAAAAAAGCCAAATACTTTTCATTCTCCAAAATTTTATGAGAAGGAATTTCTCCATTGATAATTTTTGAAAAGATCGTCGGCATTTTGTAATCCTTTTTTTTACTTCAACACAATCCCCACCGGACAATGATCCGATCCCAAAACGTCTTTTAAAATGAAGGCTTCTTTGAGCCGGGGCCGCAGGGATTTTGAAATCCCAAAATAATCAATCCGCCAGCCGATATTCTTCGGGCGGCATCCGCCCATCACAGACCACCACGTGTAATGCCCGCCTTCTTTATTGAATTCCCGAAACGTATCAAGAAAGCCCGCTTTCACAATCATTTCAAATCCAACGCGCTCCTTGGGGGTGAAGCCGTGATTTTTGACATTCGCCTTCGGATAGGTCAAATCGATTTCCTGATGCGCCACGTTCATGTCTCCGCAAAAAATAACCGGCTTCTTGATTTCCAATTTTTTCAAATGTTTTAAAAAATCCACATCCCATTCTTTCGTGCGGTAATCGAGACGGGTCAGTTCGCGCTTGGAATTTGGGACATACACATTCACGAGATAAAAATCTTTAAACTCAACCGTAATCAACCGGCCTTCCTCGTCGTGTTTGGCAATGGCCAATCCGTTTGTGACACTCAACGGTTTCATTTTGGTCAAAACCGCAGTCCCCGAGTAACCCGGTTTTTTCGCGTGATTCCAAATGTGTTCGTACTCGGGCAATTCTTTTGGAAACGGACTTTCATGAATTTTGATTTCCTGCAGACACAACACGTCGGGATGATGCGTTTTTACAAAATCCAAAAAACCTTTTTTCAAGGCCGAACGAATGCCGTTGACGTTCCAGGAGATAAGTTTCATTTCACCTTTTTCTTAATTTACTATGAAACCGGCTGTAACTAAAATAAACGACCATTCCAACGACGAGCCAGATCACCAGCCGCCACCAGGTTTCGCCCGGCAAAGAATACATCATGGAAAAACAAATCAGAATTCCCAGAAGCGGAAACCAGGGAACGCACGGGGTTTTGTACGGACGGGGAATATCAGGCTGGGTGTGGCGTAAAACCAAAACGCCGGCGCACACAATCACAAAAGCCAGCAGCGTTCCGATGCTCGTCATGTGCCCAAGCTTTGAGATCGGAAGAAATCCCGTGAACAAACTCACAACAACCATGAAAATCAAATTCGATCTCCACGGTGTTCGCCACTTGGGATGAATATCCGAAAATAATTTCGGCAGAAGTCCGTCTCTGGACATTGAATAAAAAACCCGCGACTGTCCCAAAAGCAAAACCAACAAGACGGATGTGAAACCGCAGATAATTCCCATCTTCACCATTTTCTGCAGCCACGGAAACGGTGTTAAGTTAATCGCGGTGGCAACCGGCGCGGCATCGCCTTTCATCGCGTGATAATTCACCATGCCAGTTAAGACCGTGGCAAAGGCCACATACAAAACCGTGCAGATCAAAAGAGATCCGATGATGCCGATCGGGATATCCCGTCGAGGATTTTTGGCTTCCTGGGCCGCGGTTGAGACCGTATCAAAACCGATGTACGCAAAAAAGATGACAGCGGCGGCGCGCATGACGCCGCTCCATCCAAATTCCCCAAACGTTCCGGTATTCGGAGGGATATACGGCACATAATTAGCCATCTTGACATACCACATCCCAACGCCAATAAACGCCAGCACGACCGCCACTTTAATCACCACGATCACCGAATTGACCCGCGCGGATTCCTGAATGCCGTGCATCAATAAAAGAGAAACCGCGCAAATAATAAGCATCGCCGGCAAATTCACGAGGCCCGAGGTCTGTGTGCCGTCGGGCATTTTGGCGATTTCGAAAGGACACAGAACCAATTGCGCCGGAAGATTGATCCCCCAATCATGCAAAAACGAAACCACATACCGCGACCAGCTGACCGCCACCGTTGCCGCCCCGACGGCGTATTCCAAAACCAAATCCCATCCGATGATCCAGGCGATCAATTCTCCCATCGTGGCATACGCGTACGTGTAAGCGCTTCCGGCGACCGGAATCATCGTGGCCAGCTCGCTGTAACACATCCCGGCAAAGGCACACCCTACCGCAGCAACGATAAATGATAACACCACCGCCGGCCCCGCGTTTTCCGCCGCCGCAATCCCCGTCAAAGAAAAAAGACCGGCGCCGATAATCGCGCCGATCCCCAAAGACACGAGGCTCGCGGCGCTGAGCGTCCGTTTTAACGTGTGCCCGTCGCCTTCTGATTCAACCACGATATGATTTACAGGTTTCTTAAGAAACAAATTCATCGTAGGCGATCTCCTTTCTATAAAGCCTCAATCCGACTTAACCACTCCACCTGAGATCACAATCTTGATCGCTTCCTCCACCGTAATCTCTGGAAAAACAAGATCTCTCTTAGGAACCAATGTCAAAAAACCGGTTAAAGGCGACGGGGTATGGGGGATAAAAACACTGTAGAGTTCCTGGGAAGTTTTCTCGCAGATTTTCTTGGGTGTCGCATTGGTTAGAAAACCGATCGAATAGAGTCCATGACGAGGATATTCGACCAAGACAACCTGTTGAAAGGCCAATTTGTCCCGCGTGAATAAAAACGAAAACACCTCTTTGAGCGCCGGATACACCTGCTTAAAAAACGGCAGTTTCAAAAGGAGTCCTTCTCCGACTGCATAAAACCGCCGTCCCAAAAAATTTCTTCCTAAAAATCCAATGATAAAGATCAACAAAACACAGATCAGAATACTTAAGCCTCGGAAATAAAATCCAAATTCTCGGGAAAAATATGGCTGGATATATTTCCCCAAAAATCCGTCGGCAATATTAAAAGTTAAAACAAAAAGATTGATCGTCAGGGCCAACGGCAGAAAAATGACTAACCCTGAGATAAAATAGCGTCTTAATTTCTTACCCATGGTTTCTCCTCTTTTGTCATTATAAATCAGAAATTCTCCGGTGCAACTGCCATCACCTATTTTTTTTAAAAAACGACGAACAATTTTTCACAATGACGTTGGCCGCGTTCTGGGCCAGCAAGAAATTTCCCTTTGGCGTACAATGGCCGAAATCACCGGCGAAACGATCCGTGAAATAGTCATCATAATTTGCTTTCGCAATAGCCTCTTTAAAATTCTTTTTGTTCTCAACAAATAGAATACCTCCGGCTGGCTCCAGCATCTCTTTAATGGGTCCAATATCTCGCATGGGATACTGCATAACGACGAGCAATATTTTTCTTCTGGAAAGAATTTCTTTCAACTTTTGATAATTTTCTCGGGTGAGCGGAGTATACATTCCTTCTTTAGAAAGAAGCGACCGGCGCAATTTTTTTGCTAAATCATTTTTTCCCTGAGCCTCGTAACTCGCCAGGAGATAACGATCGATGTCCACATTGACCCCTTGTAAGGCTTCGGGTTCAAGTTGAAGGGCCTGCTTAAACACACGCTCGGCCTCGTCGTATTTTTTGTTTTGCATCAGACATTCTCCCAGTTCCAAATACAACACCGCCGCCGATGGATTGAGGCGCAGCCCCTGTTTTAATAATCGTTCGGCCATCGCCGAGCGGCCTTGCCGCTGATAACAATGCGCCAGCTTTCCGTACCACAAAACTCCCAGCGGATAAATCTGTAATTGTTTTTCGAACAATGCTTGCGCTTGCGTATACCGTTCCTGTTCCATGTAAACATCCCCCAAGCAGCCAAACGCCCCCGGATGATTAGGAAACACCTCGATGGATTTTAAATAAACCCTCCGGGCCTCTGAATAATTTTGTTCAAGCCGATAACTATCTCCCAACTCGGCATAGGCCCACATCAAATGATCGCCTTTGTCGGGAATCGCTTTAATCATTTCTTCAAGGGCATGAGAGGCATTCTTATAATCCCCAAAATGCTTATAGCAGGTCCCTAAATAACCTAACGCTTGATAATTATTCGGATCGTATTCAATGGCCTTTAAAAGGATTTCTTTTTGTTTTTCAAAATTATTCATTGCCCCATAGAAATTGGCTAATTTCGTCAATCCGACCGAGGAAGGATTCGCGTTCACTTGAGCATCTAACGATTGAAGTGCTTTCTCTAAAAAAGGATTTTTTGTTTCTTTTTTGTCCTGATAGGTCACATGCAGCCACAGAAGTTTAGTAAGCTTAAAAATTTGAAATTTCTCGAGGAATGGATTTTTGACCCTGGAAATTCCGTTGGGATTATTCTGCAGCGCTGAACCATCATTGATTCCCATCATGACCACAACGAGGTGAGGTTTATATTCGTCTAAATATTTTTCCAAATTCGCAACGATCTGAGTGGTTGTGATCGAAGGGATTCCTTTGTTGATGACGGAGAAGTGGATGTCTTTACGGGTCGAATTCAAAATATTTTCCAACTGCCGGGGATAAGAATTGTCTCCCCCGAGCGCGGTTGTGGATTCACCCAAACATAAAATCCGAAAAGAATCGTTTTGATCAAGAGAGACCCTGTTGGAGCCTTCTTGGAAAGAAAGAAAAACAAAACCTCCAACGCGCAATCCAACTTCGAGCAGAATGACGGTGAGAAAAAAACCGAAAAAAACCAGCAGGATTTTTTGGGCAAGTGTGGTCTTTAAGGAATTCTGTGACATCGTTTATCTCAATTGTGTCATTCTGAGCGAAGCGAAGAATCTAATGCATGAGATTCTTCATCGCAGAAAAAGCCTGTCTGCCGACAGGCAAGCTCCTCAGAATGACGGGATTAAATTCATGTTTCCTATGGCTTCATTTTCCAATACAAAACTCCGAAAATATCTTCTCCAGCAAATCACGATCGATATTGCGGCCGGTCAAGTTATCTAAAAAATTGACCGCCAGTTTGATTTCTTCTGAAACAAATTCAAACGACAGCCCGTCGTGCGTCATCCCTTCTGCCCTCGCTAAAGCCGCCGAGCAGTCTTTAAGCGCTTGAACATGGCGGACATTGCTGATCAGAGTCGTTTGAGTATCAATCGGCCGGCCCTGAGCGACATTTTCCACGATTGCGTCTTCTAAATTTTCGATAGAAATCTTTTTCAAGGCGGACACCTTGATGATCTTGTTATCTCCCAGCCGCTGACGAATTTCTTCCGGAACAATTTTCTGCTCCAAATCACATTTATTCAAAACCACCAGGACATTTTTACCGGAAATATTTTTTATCAGCAATTCATCTTCAGACGTGATCTCATCGCTGCCATCCACCACAAACAAAATCAAATCCGCGCTGTTGATATAAAGATGACTCCGACGGATGGCCTCCTCTTCCACCAGATCCCGCGGCTCTAAAATTCCGGCGGTATCAATCAATTGAAACGGAATGCCTTTGATCTGTAAAATTTCTTCGATTGTGTCGCGGGTGGTGCCGGCGATGTCGGTGACAATCGCCCGCGGAGTTTTGAGCAGCACGTTCAACAAGGAAGATTTTCCGACGTTTGGCTTTCCGCAGATCACAATCCGGATGCCGTCTTTAAAAATCCTTCCCTGCTCGCCGGACGCAAGCAGACGATCGACCCGATTTTTTGCCGATTGGATTTCTTCCGTCAATTTCATCCGGTTGGAGGCATCAAGATCGTCTTCCGGAAAATTCACAATCGCCTCCATCTGTACATAAATCCGCATGAGATGTTCGCGAATACCTTCCAGCTCGATGGACAATTCACCTTTCAACTGATTCAAACTGAGGCGCAAAAACCGGTCGGTCTTGGCCTGAATGATATCCAAAACCGCCTCGGCCTGAGTCAGGTCGATGCGGCCGTTTAAGAATGCCCGTTTGGTAAATTCCCCGGGCTCGGCCAGCCGTGCGCCCAAATCAACAATCAACTGCACAATGGCTTGAAGCACGACCATCCCGCCGTGGCAGCTGATTTCGGCCACATCTTCGGTCGTATAACTTTTGGGGGCGCGCATCAGAGTCAGTAAAGCTTCGTCGATAATTTCGAAATCTTTTTTCACAATCCACCCGTAATGCACGGTAAAACTTTTAAACTCCGAAGGCTTCTTCTTATTTTTAGAAACAAAAAGCCGATCGCAAATGCCCAGCGTATTTTTTCCACTCAAACGTACGATCCCAATCCCGCCCTGGCCCATCGGCGTTGCGATGGCAACGATCGTATCTTCGAGAGAATTTAACTGGTACATAAACACTCCCTCGCCTCTCCCACCACAAACAATGAACCGCAGATGAGGATGATCTCGTCTTTTCTTGCCCGATTCAATGCTTCCTTCAACGCTTCTTGAACTTTTTCGATCTTCACAATTTCTTTCCCCGGAAACAAATTCTTCGATTCCTCGTCATTGAACACCCCCGCCCGAGGATGATCGGCCTGGGTGAAGATAATTTCTTTCGCGATTCGATTCAATTCTTTGGCGATTCCATTCTTATCTTTGTCTTCGGAGATTCCCAGGATCAAAACAACTTTTTTCCCTGGGAATATTTTTTGAACTGTTTTCACCAGGGCATGGGCGGAAGCTGGATTGTGCGCGCCGTCGAGAATAACGAAAGGATTTTTCTTCAAAACTTCAAATCTTCCCGGCCACCCGGCGTTGGCAATCCCTCGAGTAACAGCGGATTTCGAAATTCTAAAACCAAAAGAGCTTAATGCTTCACCCACACCCACGGCAACAGCCGCGTTGGTTAGCTGATGCTCGCCCAATAATTTTGTTTCCAAACGAGGATAATTGTTGGTGGAAGTTTTTAGACGAAAAATTTGTTTGGTCATTTGCTGCGAAATCGATTTATAGCCGATATCTTTGCCCACCCAGACGGATTTGACACCGCATTGCTGGAGGCGGTTTTTGATGACGCGTTGGGCCAAGGCGGGTTGAGGAGCGATCACCGCGATTTGATTCTTGTCTTTAATAATCGCCGCTTTCTCACCGGCGATCGCCTCAACTGTTAGCCCAAGTTGCTGTGTATGTTCAAGACTGATGGGAGTGAGGGCGCAGATACAACTATCAAAGGCGTTGGTCGCGTCCAATCGTCCACCGAGTCCTGTTTCTAAAACGATGAAATCAACTTTCTTGCGGGTGAAATAATAAACGCCTAAGACCGTCAAGACCTCAAAAAAACTCAAACGCCCGAGTTTCGTATCCGCGTTCACTCCTTCGATCGCCGGTTTAATCTCCTCCAGCATACGGGCAAAATCACGTCCCGTGATTTTTCCAGCAAAAGCATCATGAGGATTTTTTGAAAGTGAAAATGGTTTTAAAATTCTCATCCGTTCCTTGAAATCACTCAAATGCGGCGAGGTATACAGCCCGACTTTATAACCCGCCACCGACAAAATCGAGGCAATAAAAGCGCACGTGGATCCCTTGCCTTTTGTTCCAGCGACGTGAATAATTCGGTTTTTGGGGAAGTCAATCCGCTTTAAAAGCTCACGGGCTCTTTTAAGCTTAAAGGCCCGTGGATCAATGTCTTTGAAATTGTTTTCATAATTGATGAACGAATCAAGATATTGCTTTGCTTCGAGGAAAGTCATAAATGCGGTTAATGCTTAAAATGCCGGACGCCGGTTGTGACCATACATATTTTGGCCCGGTTGGCTTCTTTGATCACATCCTCATCGGCAATGGAACCGCCGGGCTGGATGATGACCTTGATCCCGGCTTTGGCAGCCAGTTTGACGTTGTCGGTCTTGGGCAAAAATGCTTCGGAAACAAGAAATGCTCCTCGGGCATTTTTGCCCGCTTTCCTTATCGCGGTTGTGGTACTGTCGATACGGCTGGGTTGGCCGCAGCCGATACCGATGGTTTTGTTTCCTTTGACCAAAACAATGGCATTGGATTTAATATTCTTGATGGCCTTCCAGCCAAATAAAAGAGAAGGAATTTGGGATTTGTTCAATTTCACTTTTGTCGTGACCTTCCATTCGGCAGGGTCCGATTTTTTTTGATCCGCCTCCTGCACCAGAAGACCGCCCTGGATTTTCTTAAAATCATAGCGCGCGGTGATCAAATTCGATGAATCCAGTTCTAAAAGACGCAGATTCTTCTTCTCAGACAATAAAGCAAAGGCCTCCGGCTTGTAACCAGGGGCGAGGATACATTCCATAAAACCGCTTTTAGAAATCAATTTCGTCGTCGCTAAATCAACGATTCGATTAAGCCCGATGATCCCGCCAAAAGCCGACTGCCGGTCGCAGTCCCAGGCATTTTTATAAGCCTTCGCCAACGTTTTATCTTCCGCGATTCCGGTCGGATTGGTATGTTTGATGATCACCGCCGCCGGATTTTCGAAATCTTTAATCATTTCAACCGCGGCATTTAAATCCAAGAAATTATTAAAGGATAATTCTTTGCCGTGGCGCTGCTTCATCCTCGCCAAACCGGTTGACTCTTCGCGGTCACGATAGAAAACGGCAGCCTGATGCGGATTTTCGCCGTAACGAAGATCCTGCACCCTCAAAAAGCACGTGGTCCATTCTTTAGGAAAATTGGAGAATTCCGACGAGGTTAGACGGCTATTGAGAAAATTGTAAATGATGCGGTCATACGTCGAAGTCAGTTGGAAGGCTTCAATGGCAAGATTGAACAAGACCGTGTCGGAGAGGATACCGCTATTTTGGTTGAGTTCATTTAAAATGTCTTTATATTTTTTCGGGTTGCAGACAACGGCGACACTTTTAAAATTTTTAGCGGCCGAACGAAGCATCGCCGGGCCGCCGATATCTAAATTTTCGATCGCTTCTTCCAGCGACACGTTTTTTTTCTCGATTGTGCGTTCAAAAGGATAAAGATTAACGACCACCATATCGATCAACCCGATGCCGTGGAGCTTTAACGCTTCGGCGTGCTCAGGAGAATCGCGCAGCGCTAAAAGGCCGCCGTGAATTTTGGGATGTAGTGTCTTTAATCGCCCATCGAGAATTTCCGGAAAACCGGTATAATCCGAAATCTCCCTCACGGGAATGTTCGCCGCCTTTAGCAGCTTGGATGTGCCGCCGGTGGAAATGATTTCAATATTTAAAGACTGTAATCCCCGAGCAAAATCCGAAAGACCGGTTTTATCCGAAACACTGATCAACACTCGTTTGACTTTAATCATATATCGTAGATCTTAATTGTTTCGTCCTGAAGTGTAGCCTTTTTTCACCATTCTAATAATCTCTAGAACAAAACGCGGTAGATCTTCGGGTTTACGGGAAGTGATCAGATTGTTATCAACGACCACCTCCTGATCAACATATTTGGCCCCCGCCGCAATCAAATCATCTTTAATGGCGAAAAATGATGTGGCCTTATGACCTTTCAAGACCCCGGCCGAAACCAGAAGCCAGCCGCCGTGACAAATTGCCGCCACGACCCGCCCATCGATATAAAGCCGTTTGACAAAATTCACGACCTTTTCGTAACGTCTCAAAATATCCGGAGCGTAACCGCCGGGGATAATCACCCCGTCGAATTCTTCCACTCTCGCCTGATCGATTGAGAGATCGACTTTAATGGGATAACCTTCTTTGCTGTGATAGGTGTCTTTTTTCCCGGTGCCAATCGTTTGAACAATCATTCCTTCTTCCTGCAGACGGAAGATCGGATACCATACTTCCAAGACCTGATACAGGTCTTCAACTAAGACGGCAACTTTTTTGGGTGATTTAACCATAAGCACCTCCGCGGAAATAAAAATATCCCCGTCCACGCGGCGGGGATTGTGAAGCTCCACGATCTGACGGTTGTGGTATCCTGTTTTTCGGAATTTTGTGGAGCGAAATCCCGCCCAGTCCCGCCAACCTTAACATTACTAAAAAAAGGCGGGACTGTTGGCGGGGTAAATCGAAAATGAAGGGTTAAGAATCAATATGACGACGGCCTTTTGCCGGTGCCTTTCTTACGTTTACGTTCTGAGGGTTTAGAGTAGTATCTTCTTTCTTTGACCTCAATAAGAAAACCTTCTTTCTGGCATTGTTTCTTAAAAATGCGCATGGCTTTCTCAAAATTATTTTTATCCGAAATCTTAACTTCAACCATTATTAAATCACCCGCCTTCCCGATAAAATTTTTTCAATGTACGAATCAGTATAATATACGGACTTTCGTAAAAGTAAAGAAATATTGTAAAAGTCGGTAGTTCTTCAAATAGCATTTGCCCCTTCTTCTCCGGTACGGATCCGATAGATATTCTCTAAAGGAAGAATAATGATCTTTCCGTCTCCCGTTGTCCCTGTCTTGGCGCTCTTACGGATCATATCAACGACCTTGTCGAGTTGAAATTCATCGACATAAATCTCGATTTTGACTTTTTCTTTAAGACCGTTACGGTGGTGGCCAAACCCCCGGGCATCCGTGACCGTCAAGCCGCCGATTCCGGATTTTTCCAGAACCTTATAAATCTCATCAAATTTTTCCTTACGCACAATGGCTTCTATTTTTTTCATGATTCCTCCTCCCCAAAAATTTCGCAGGTATCATAACACAGCTTTATAGGCAGACTTTAAAGAAATTTATAACTCTTCAACTTTGTACAATCAGCGATTGAGTCAAAATCCTTATCGCGATGAAATACCCGAAAACCATTTTCGAGCGCTACTGCCGCGATAATGGCGTCGATTGTTTTAGCTATGGTCTTGCCCATTTTACGGCATAAACGATAAATATTTGCCGCTTGAATATAAGTCTCTAAACTCCTTACTCGAACAATAGGAAATTGCATCAAGTGGTTTTTAATTTCTTCAAATATTTTGTCCTCTTTGATGCCCTGAAGAATTTCTACAACATTCATTTCAGTGAGACATACTTCTTCATCCTTCTCAATTAAACGCACCAATTCTTTCGCATAGGGAGAATCGGGATAATCAAAAAAATCTATCCAAACTGAAGTGTCGACTAAAATCAAATCCGGCTACCTCTCATTTCGTCTAAATTCCCTTCCCAGCAGCCCGAACCCATGAATTTTAGAATCCCTTTTCTTTTTAATCTTTTGACCAGTTCGCGCAGGGCGGCATTGACGACTTCTCTCTTGGTTCGGTAGTCGGAAATTTTCATAGCTTCTTTAATCAATTTGTCGTCTAAATCGATATTAGTTCGCATGCTTCATCACCTCCATACACAAAATATAGCCTATCTTGGTGTATCCGTCAACTGGAGATTTTTTTGCAACTTTTACAGTTCTTTATTTTACTTTATTTTACTCTTGACTTTAGACTCTTCGTATGGCATATTTGGGCTAGCTCAGGGATTAAGTGGAGATGTTAGGTTTGCCTGACTATCGCTAATACACTTAACACGCCTGAGCGTTTTTCTTTTCGGAAGGTCTTAAATACCAAATATTAAATTTGGGATGATATTCTTCAGAATCTCTCTTTGAATAATGAGACCAAGTCGAAGGCAACAAATCTATCACTCCTAACCTTCTAATTAAGTGTTCTCGTAATTTCTGTTTATACTCATTTTTTGTGGGCATCAAATTATTTAAAACACAACCCATCAATAAATCACAAATTTGCAATACTTGATACTGCTCTAAATCAGAAGCCACTTCTTCCACTCTATTTAAAGTTGGCTTTTGTTTATCTTTAGAGTATCCTTCGCCCTGTCTACAAAAAAGCTCGGTCATTTTATCTAAGAACAAATCCCGTCTACATCGACTCATCTGATCCGTCAGCAAGACTCCACCTTGAATATTTTCAGTATTATGCGCTAACAATAATTCAGCAAATTTTTTATAGGCTCTCGCTTTTTTAATTTTATCATCTTCAAATATCTTTCCAAAATTATTTAAATCAAAGTATTTCTTCTCGACTACTATACATCGGAACCAACTTGTGCTTTCAAAAAAAGCGTCAATAGCTTCGCAACATATATCAAGACGATCTTTTGTTTTGCAATTATTATATTTAATCTCACCCAATGTCCCATCGTTTTTATAGCAGCTATATTTTTTCTTTATTTCACCTAATTTTCGATGCAGAAACTTTGAATGTGGATTAAATAAGGCTCCTAATAGAAAATATTCGGCTTCATTGCTGTATGACTCATCGAAATAAATTATCATGTTTTTTTGGGGTCCTCCTCATTATCTTTCCTTTAGTTCCATAATACGATTTTCTCCAGCCGTGGAAATCACCCATTGATCCCTGCCCCTACTTTCTACATAGCCATATTTTCTCTTCGCATCTGACATGGCTACGGGCATAACAGCTGGCTTCTGAAAACCACATAAACCAAACCAATCTCCCATTTCTTTTACAGAAAAATAAGGTTTATTCTGAACCTTGATAGCATAATAAGCTATTGCAGCAATGCGCTCATAGGTATTAGATAAGGATAGTGATTTTGCGAATTGTCTCATAGAACCCCTCTCTTGATCAGAAATTATAGAATGGCTGGCAGGATTACCGGTGATTTCTGATGGCTTGAGAGGAACCTGTTCATTAATTATACGAATCTCTGCAATGTGTGGAGCAAGAGATCTCGCCTCTTGGGCAACCTTAATAAGATCACCTTCCTTCCCTTCAATAATTATTTGTCCAGCTTTAGTATCGAACGTTATTTTGACAGACATTTTTATCCTCCTTTTTAATGATAATAATATTTATCATATCAAAAATTGAATGTCAAGAAGAAAAAACTTATTAAATGGAAATAAGGCTTAATAAATCTTTTACCAATCGAGAACGAGCGGTACGGGGCCTTGCTTTTGCAGGATATCCTATTTAAATTTTTGAATTTATTTCACTGAAAAAAAGATAGTCTTCGAGAATGAATCTCTACTGGCGGGTTCAAGGAGAAAAATAAAAGGATTATTCCGGATCGATGTACGTATATTCCTGTCCGGCGTAATTGCGCAGGACTGTCTTGCCCTTCGTGACGGACACAACATAGTTGGGGCTGAGGGGAATTTTGCCGCCGCCGCCGGGCCCGTCGATCACAAAGGTCGGAACCGCGTAGCCGGTCGTGTGGCCGCGCAGCTTCTCTATAATATTGATTCCAACTGAAACCGGGGTGCGGAAATGTTTGGAACCCAAAATCGGATCGCACTGATAGATATAATAGGGACGCACGCGGATTTTCAAAAGTTCATGCATCAATTTCTTCATGACGGAGGGTTTATCATTGATGCCTTTGAGCAAGACCGTTTGGCTGCCCATCGGAATTCCGCTGTCGGCCAAAAGATCGCAGGCAAACTTGACGCGTTTGGTGACTTCTTTGGGATGATTGAAATGAATGCTCATCCAGATCGGGCTGTATCTCTTAAGCATATCGACCAAATTCGTTGTGATCCGCTGCGGCAGAGTCACCGGAATGCGTGTCCCTATGCGGACAAATTCCACGTGAGGAATCGCTTTGACATTTTTGATGATGCTCTCGAGCATGTTATCGCCGAGCGTCAGAGGATCGCCACCGGAGATCAACACATCGCGGATCTTTTTATTGGAACGGATATATTCATACGCCGCTTCATACGTCGAGGGACGCAGCGTACGGTTGCCGTCGCCCACCATCCTGGAGCGCGTGCAGTAACGGCAATACATGGCGCACATTTCATTCACTAAAAACAAAACCCGGTCCGGATAGCGGTGAACCAAACCATGCACCGGAGAATTTTTATCCTCGCCGCAAGGATCAGCCATTTCCTCGGGAGCAGTTTCTAATTCATACCCTTGCGGAACCGATTGAAGCCGAATCGGGCAGGCAGGATCTTCGGGGTCCATCAGACTGGCAAAATAAGGAGGAATCGACATGGTGAGTTTATCCGCACAGCCGTCGACCCCTTTTTCTTCTTGAGGCGTCATAGTAATAATTTTGGATAAAACATCTTTGGTCCTGATCCGGTTGCGCAGCTGCCAGCGCCAATCTTCCCAGTCGAGGGGAGTTGCGTCCTTGAAAAAATTGATCACCCGATTTTCTTTGGGGGATAATTTAACGCTGGGTTGCGCCAAAGCTGTTTCTGACAACGGATGCTCCTTCACCATCGTATCAGTTGAATTCATGTTTTAGCCTCCTTGTGCGCTAAAGAAATTTTATCACCGCTTCCGGTATGCTTAACATCGTCCATCCCATACCTGGCCAATCCTAACTCCAATATATGATTAATGATCTCTTCATACGTAAATCCCATGGCCTTTGCCGTGAAAAAAAAGATATCATTAATAGCAAGACAGGGCAGCGGATTGATTTCCAGGACATAGGGGTTTCCTTTTTCATCCACCCGGAAGTCCACCCGGCCAAAATCAAGACACTCAACACAGTTGTAAACTCTGACCGCAAGGTCTTTTAATTTCTGCTCTAAATTTTTTGGAATATCGGCGGGGCAAAGGTACTGCACCCGGTCGGGATTAAGCAGACGTGAAAAAGTATAGAAATCATCCCCCAAATCACGAACGCCGTCAATACTCACCTGCACGACCGGCATCGCCTGAGGATGATCGTTTCCAATAACTGCGACGGTAAATTCGGTGCCGCGAATAAATTCTTCGACCAAGGCAGGCTGGCGGTAAGTACGATTAACACATTCGATTTGCCGTTTAAGGCCCTCGAAATCAGTCACCCGGGATTTTTCGCTCAAACCTTTGGAAGAACCTTCTCTAGAAGGTTTTACAATAAGAGGAAATCCTATCGAATTCATTTCTTTCAAACGATCGGAATTTTTAGCCGTGAAAAACCGGGGGGTTGGAAGTCCTTCTGAGATAAAACATTTTTTAGCCGCGATCTTATCCAACGTGATGCCCATGGTTAATCCATCGGAGCCGACGTACGGAATGCCGAACATCTCCAAAAGAACCGGGACCTGTGATTCACGGTTGCGTCCCGCGAAACCTTCGCAGATATTAAAGACAATATCCACGTCCAGATGGTCGATTTCCTTAAGAAGATTTTTGGCATTGCCGATTTTCTTGACCCGATGTCCCAGGGATTCCAATGCCCCGCAAATATTCTCAACGGTTTGAGGAGAATCAAATTCCGCGCCAGCATCCACCGGATCATTCGGGTCCGAGGGCCAATCACTTTTTAAATCGTAGGTTATTCCGACTATTTTTCCCATATCTTCAAAAAAATAAGGGACTCTTGCTGCATCTTTGAGTCCCTTACTTCCTAAGTGAATTATTGCAATTTGTTTAATTCCCCTCTTCGGAATCTTTTTGGTTATCTATTTTTATAAAAATTATTTTAACTGATTGTTTTTTATCACACACTCAATGCGTTGTCAAATATTTTTAAAAATTTTCTAAAAATATAAACCGCTGGGCGCCCCGCCTCTTGCATTCTGCAAGAATGCGGCGGGGCCCCACAACCCTTTCACCGATGAGTCGTCACCTCAATCTGCCTACAATATTTTTTAACGACACATCGCGAACAAAAAGGCGAAATGGGTTTGCAAACATTCTGTCCCCACACAACCAACAAGGAATTATATTCAATCCAAAATTCTTTCGGAAGTTTTTCTCTCAAAGCCCATTCGGTTTCCTCGGGTGTTTTTGTTTTCACATATCCCAAACGGTTTGAAATCCGATGAACATGCGTGTCCACACACACGCCCAATTTGCCGAACCCTTCGGTCAAAACTAAATTCGCGGTCTTGCGTCCCACCCCGTGCAGCGTCAATAATGGGTCGATCTCATCCGGAACTTTTCCCCCAAACTGATCGATCAGTGCCCGGCAGATGGCGTGAATGTTGCGCGCCTTTGTTTTATAGAATCCAACGGGGTAAATCAGCTTTTGAATTTCCTCAACACTTAAACGCAGCATTCCTTCCGGCGTGTCAGCGAGTTTAAACAAACGCAGCGAAGCGGGCAGCGTGGTTTCATCTTTGGTGCGCAGACTCAACACACACGAAATCAAAACCAAAAAAGGATTCTTCCATTTCTTCCCGACCATTGTGACGGATGGGTCGGGAAGATTTTTGGTCGCTTCGCGTAACGCATGGACGATGGATCGAATATTTGTTTTTGTGGGATTCATCTGACGTTGCGTCATTGTTGATGAAAAAAAAATTTAAGCTAACTGTAAATGCTTATGCTGAGCCATTGCTTTAGTTATTCTCTTTTTTGTTTGCGTATCTAACTCTACCGCTTTTATTCTCACCGTCATTCCGATTCCCAACAAAACTTTTTCTAACGTTGCCACGCTGCTAAACTCTCCGTTTTCAATCTTAGATATGTGTTGTTGAGAAACCCTTATTCGCTTAGCCAACTCTCCTTGCGTTAATCCTTCCTTAGTGCGATAGTCTATAATCTTTCTAACAATACTGTACTTCTACTCTTCCAGCTCATGAAGTTCCTTAAAATATGGGTCCTTCAATTTCTCCTGAAGATGTTCATTGATGGTCGTTTCTTTCATTGTTATCAGTTTAAATTTACCTGGACTAACTTTTTTAAAATATTCATGATATCCTCCATGGTTTCCCAAACGATGTTTCCATAAAAAAGCACTATGAGTTCCTTCTTCCCACTGAGGACATGCCTGCCCAAAATCACTACTTGTAAACGGTTCTTTTAATCTCCCATTTTGAATTGCCGCAACTATCGATTTATAAACCTTCGACATTTTTCATTTCCTCCACAACAATTCCCCCCTCCCCTAACCCCTCCCACAGGGGGAGGGGAAACGGTAATTATATTTTTCCTAAAACATTCGCGGAATTCCAATATCCACAACGACAATCCTTCCGACCTGCCTCGGCCCCTCGTTAATAAAAAATCCTTTCTTCGCAAAACTAAACGTGACCGTGGTCTTGGCGCGGACACAAACTCCATAAATCTTTCCGGTAGTGGCATCCAGACCCGAGGGCACATCAACTGAGATCACGTGGGCTTTGGCGCTATTGATCTTTTCGATCACTACTTTAAAAAGGCCCTCAATGTCGCGATTTAATCCGACCCCGAAGATCGCATCAACAATAATTTTAGTTTTTTTAAAATCTGCGTCGATGATTTTCAAGGATGCGGTCGACTCAATCAAATGAATTGGGATTTTCAGATTTCTTAAAATCTTATAATTGACTGCAGCATCGTCTTTGAGATGATCGGGTTTTTCGATTAAAAAAACTTTTGTCCTGACGTTGTGATTGATCAAATGCCTGGCGCAGACAAACCCGTCGCCGGCGTTATTGCCGAGGCCGCAAAAAATCAAGACACATTTTTTGGGAAATCTTTTTGCTCGACGAAGAACTTCCTGGGCCACGGACCGGCCGGCATTTTCCATTAAGGCAATCGAGGGGATGCCGATTTTTTGAATAGCGATCTGATCTAATTTTTGAATCTCCAAAGCACTCAGCGCTTTAAAGGCCATCCGTCTCCAACCCCATTTCTTGCAGAAACGAAACATCATCGCGCCATTTTTTTTGCAGCTTCACGTGCAGATCTAAAAACACTTTTCCCTCCAACAACTCTTCCAGCTCCTGGCGCGCCAAAGTTCCGACTCTTTTTAAAACATCTCCGTTTTTTCCGATCACAATTTCTTTCTGCGACTCCCGCTCGACATAAATCAACGCGCTGATATACACCACCTTATTTCTTTTCAACTGAATCGTTTCCACCACCACAGCCAGCGAATGCGGGATTTCTTCACGCATCACATTTAAAAATTTCTCCCGGATGATGTCCCCAATAGCTATCTTTCGCGGGATATCGCAGATCACATCCGGGGGATACAACGCTAGACCCTTAGGTAAAAGATCAAAAAGAACATCCAACAACCGATCGATATTGGTATGGTCCTTCCCGGAAAGCGGCAAAAGCACAAAACGTTCCATGTCCCGCACGGACTTTCCTTTTAACGTCTCCCACAGCGAAATATATTCCGGTAAAAATTTTCCTTTCAAATCAATTTTATTCAAGCCCAAAATGATGGGCGCCGAAACGCTCGAGAGTCTTTGGATGACCGCTTGTTCTTCACGGCCGATCGGTTCGCTCGTGTCGACGAGATGAATCACGCAGTCGACCTCCTGGGTCGTTGAAAATGCGGTCTTAAGAAGCAATTGATCCAATTTATCTTTCCCTAAATAAAGACCCGGCGTGTCGATAAAAATAATCTGGCCCCGCTCATCGTTATAAATCCCGCGCATCTGCCGACGGGTGGTCTGCGGGACCTTCGAGACGATCGTGACCTTTTCATTTAAAATGGTATTAAGCAAAGTCGACTTGCCGACGTTTGGCCGTCCCACAATCGAGACCATGCCGCAGCGAAAATTTTCTGAGGCCAACGGTTGTTCTTGTTCCATAAAGAGTTATCCTTTTCTGTATTTAAGTGTCGTGATGACAACCAGCGTGAAAAAAACCAGATTCACGATATTGAAAACTTTCCAGGTGAAATTACTTGAGGTTACGCCCGCCGGAAACATGAGGAGAATACAAATCCACACCCCTAACGCCCACGAGAGACTGATGTCTTTGGAAGATTTTCGTTTGATGATCTTCATAATCAACGGAATATTCCAGAAGGGAAGAACAACCGCGGCGATGAATCCGATTTTATCGATAATTTCTTTCATAAATTTAAAAAAGGGGAATTTCTATAAAGAAATAAATCTGGTCAGTTCCTTCATCCTTTGATGAACGATGGGCAAAGTGAGCCGGGCGGTTCTCGACAGGCCGAATCCCTCGACGTTAAAAGAGGCCAGCGCTGTTCCATAAATCACCGCGGCCTTCAAGGTCTTCTCATTGATCTTTTGGACTTTGCTCAAATATCCCATCAACCCGCCGGCAAACGTATCCCCGGCGCCCGTCGGGTCAACCACCTGCTCCACCGGATAAGCGGGAAAAGAAAATTTGACCTGGTCGCTAAAAAACAAAACGCCGTGCTCGCCTTTTTTAACCACAACCAACTTGGGGCCCAGGCGCCGCAAAGCTTTCGCGGCCCGGATCAAATTATGTTCCCCTGTCAACGCCCGCGCCTCGCCGTCGTTGGCGACAAACAAATCTACCTTCTTCATCAGTTTAAGCAAGGATGGTTTTTTATGCTGAATCCACAGATTCATGCTGTCGAGCCCGATGAGTTGAGGGGCGCGCATGACTTTAAGCAATCCCATCTGAATATCCGGATCGATGTTCGCCAGAAAAATATTGGGAATGCTGCGCTGGTGGTGCGCAACCTCGGGAACAAAACTCGCCAGGACACCCAATTCGGTGGCCAGCGTCAGGGCGCTGTTCATATCTTCTTGTTTGTATTCTCCGTCCCAGCGAAACGTTTTACCTTCGCCTTCACTCAAAGAGTTTAGGATAATTCCTTTGCGGCGCAAAAATTCAATATGCTTCTTTGGAAAATCTTTTCCTATCACGGCCACCAGATGAACATCGGTGAACAACCGCGCGCTCATCGAAAAATGCGCCGCCGACCCACCCAGCAAATCACGTTTAACTCCCGATGGAGTTTTAACATTGTCCAAAGCCACTGTTCCGAGAACCATTAAGCTCATATTTTTCCTTTATATTCTCCCATAAAACTTTTAATCAGCTCCCAAATCTTGAACAATTCGAGCCTCTTTTGTCACCTCTTCAGGCTTTACTCCAAGCTGATGAATAATAACGGAACGCAAAACCTTCCAGACTTCCTCGTTATTCCATAGCTTACCCGCTTGAGATGAGCGCTGATCAAGTTTTTGTAGGATAACGTTGTAAAAATCTCCGACCGTAAATATCTCGGACGCCTCTTTTTCAGAAATTGATATCTGAAAGGTTTCTTCAACGGCCATTAATAGTTCGACGCTATCTAATCCCATAAATGGATCGAAGTATTATTCCCCAATAATCTTCACCAAAACTCTTTTACGTCGGCGGCCGTCGAACTCTCCGTAAAAAATCTGCTCCCACGGCCCGAAATCAAGTTTGCCCTTGGTCACGGCCACGACCACTTCTCGTCCCATGATTTGTCTTTTTAAATGGGCGTCGGCGTTGTCTTCGCCGGTTTTATTGTGATGGTAGTGCGCGACCGGTTCGTGGGGGGCCAATTTTTCCAGCCAGTCGTCATAATCTTTGATCAAACCGCTTTCATCGTCGTTGATGTAAACGCTCGCCGAGATGTGCATGGCATTGACCAGACACAAACCTTCTTTGATCCCGCTTTTGTCGATCGCCTTTTGCACCGTATCGGTGATATTGATGTAGTCCCGACGGGTTTTGGTGTTAAACCAGATTTCTTCGCGGTGGGTTTTCATATTAATCTTCGCCTTTCCGGTACTTTCGAGAATTCTTTACTGGAAAGGGTAGGTACAATTTGTACGTACCCTTATTCAATTGGAAATTTCTACAAGCTATCCCAAAATTCTAAAAGTCTGTCATTCCCGAATGCTTTAGTCGGGAATCCAAACGAGGCTATGATTTGGACCCCCGACAGAAACATTCGGGGGTGACATTTAGGATAACTTCTAGATCTGTTAAGAGGGAGGTGAATTATGCCCCTCCCCTTTTATATCCGACATATGCTCCTTGCTGTCAAATTTTTATTGATCTTATTTTTCAACTGATACAAATTTCAACGCCGCTGAATTCATGCAAAAACGTTTGTGCGTCGGGGGCGGGCCGTCGTCAAAGACATGTCCCAGATGCGCCCCGCAGCGGGGGCAATGCACTTCCGTGCGTTCCATAAAAATGGTCTTGTCCGTCTGGTATCCAAGGTTGGCCTCATTAACCGGCTGCCAAAAACTCGGCCAGCCGGTGCCGGAATCAAATTTATTGTCCGACAAAAAAAGGTCCGTTCCGCAGCGGATGCATTTATAAATTCCTCGATGATGATTGTCGGCATATTCTCCTGTGAAAGCGTGTTCTGTCCCATGCTCCTGCGTGACCTCATATTGCAAGGGCGTTAAAACTTTTTTCCACTCCCCCTCAGGCTTGTTGATTTTTTCCACCTCCTGATAACTCTTCGTCGCCGCGTCGTAAATACGAATTTTATCTTGTGATTGCTTCATAGACACCTCCGCAGAAATAGCTGATTGACAAATTGAAACGCCCAAAATAATACTAACCAAAAGTAAACGCATAAACAACAACTCCCTCATTTTGAAATTCTAAACGAAGCAAATGCGACCCGACATTTCCATGAAGATCGACGAGATGATACAGCCGTTCTTCTTGAAGAATAACTTCGCCATTTTTTACATCTGCTCCGGCAGTGGTTTCATCAACTATTTGCCCATCGATAAAAATTTTTATCCGATCGCCGGGATCATGCGGACTAACGACCAGAAAAACTTTGTCTGATCTAAAATGGATTTCGAGAGCTGAACCTTGCTGGGCTTTCGCTGATTCTTGTGAAACATCCCAGTTTCCCTCGTAAGCAAAATTGTCCGGCGGAATCCATTCTGCGTGCGTAAACGTTTGTTGGCCCCCGGCAACCGGCTCATTCGAGAAGAAACGTTCCAGCCGGGCTTTTCCCAAATAGGTTTCGGGAGTAAAGCGATACTTCGGTGTTTCATCCGCAAGAAGATTCACTTTTTCATCGATGGCATTTCCTGTTTCTGCCAAAAGCTGTTTGATTGCGATTTCCATTTCCTCATAATGCCCCTCGCCAAAATGCGTCCGACGGATACGCCCTTTGGCGTCGATCAAATATTCCGCGGGCCAGTAATGATTTTCAAAGGCCTGCCACGTTCTGTAATCATTGTCCTGTGCGACGGGATAATTGATCTTGAATTGTTTTAAAGCATTTTGCACATTTTCTGTTTTTTTCTCAAAAGCAAATTCCGGCGTGTGCACCCCGATCACGACAAAATTTTTGTCTTTGTATTTCTCATACCACCCCGTAACATGCGGGAGCGTCCTCACGCAATTCACGCAACTGTACGTCCAGAAATCAATGAGCACCACTTTACCGCGCAGCTGCGCCATCGACAGCGGGCCTGATGTGTTGAGCCACTGCGAAATCCCCACGAATTCCGGCGCTGGACCTAAATCCGGCAGACCTGCGGAACTTTTCTGAGGCGTTTTTTCCGTTTCTTTCTCACCGCGCAAAACCTTCAGCTGTTGGCTGACTTGTTCATTATTTTCCACCTTCGTCAAAAAATTTCCGTAGGAAGGAAAGACTTCCAAAATTTTTAATTGAATGACCTTGTCATAATTTGTATAGATCAATAAAGCGGCAACGATCATGACGAATCCAAATGCCTGTTGAACGCGGCCCGTGTATCTATTGAACCGGCGCATCCGGCCAAAGAACACAGATCCGGCGAGGGAAAAAAAGAATAATGGGATCCCAAGGCCCGTGACATACGCCAATGTGACCAAAATCACTTTGGTATTGACCGCCTGCGTTGCAGCCAAGGTCGCGATCGTCGCTAAAATCGGCCCGGCGCACGGGGCCCACACGAGCCCGATGGAAAATCCGGTGAGATACCCCGCCCAAAATCCAGAGCCTCGGTTTTGAATCCGATTTTGAAAAGGACTTAACACACGGTTGATGAAATTTTCGAAACGCACTCCGAGCGGCGGAATCATCATCGACAATCCCAAAAGCCCAATGACGATGACCGCGATCAGACGAAAAAGATTGGCGTCCACGTGAAAAATTTTTTCAAGATAAGAAATCGAAAGCGTAAAGATCGTAAAACTCGTCATGACGCCGAGTGTGATGCCAAGAGGTTTTCGTTTTCCGCCGGTGGCGGAAGCCGAAAGCACAATCGGCAACAGCGGCCAAATGCACGGAGCTAGAATCGTGACGAAGCCGGCGAGAAAAGAAAAAAAAAGTAGTATGGTCATGCTAATCCTCCAAAATCAATTCCCGCGTATACGCGGGAATTGACTAAAACTCATTTCAAAACTATCACCCCCGAATGTTTCTGTCGGGGGTCTATAGATCGTCTGGATTCCCGACTAAAGCGTTCGGGAATGACAGATTTCTCGAACTCGTCCTTGACACTAAAACGCGTGACTCACCCCAAACCAAAAATGCCCCGAATCCCCCTTATGATCCCGATCCGCTTGCAGCAGAAAGACGGTTTTCATGTCTTGAAATTTTTCGGCTTTTGTTGGTAATATAACGAAAAAAGGCTTTGCTTCCCATGCTTTTGGTATCCTGATAAACTTTATCTTTCATGCGCCAGACCTCAATCTGCATCGAGGACACATTTTCTTTAGTCATCTTCATATATACCTACCGGTTTCTTTTCTTCCCAGCAAAAACACCGCTGGCCGTTTATGCACAGTTCCCTGCCATTAACTATAATTTATTGACCTTTGCACAACCAATGATAAGAAAAAACCAGAAAGCAAAGGTCGAGATACTGACTACACTAACATTGGTAAAGAAAAAGTCAGTAATCTCTTAAAACGCATGATTAATTCCAAACCAAAAATGCGTATCCTGTTTGGCCTGGCCGATCGCGTGGGCCGCGTCGAAACGGACCAGGACTTTTTCTAAGAATGATCCTAAGTTCACGGTGAATCGTAAGCCCAGCCCCGCGTCTTTTCGTAACTGTGTATCCTCAAAATCATGAAACCAGGCCTGGCCGGCGTCGAAGAAAACAACTCCGCCGATCGAATCCATTCCCAACAGATGATCAGCGAGGGAAATATCGAGCTTGTTCAACAATGGAAATCGGTATTCGATACTTCCCAACCCCGCGTGCGCACCGCGCACCGTCTTTCGATCAAACCCGCGCAGGCCATCCATGCCGCCCAGCTCAAAAAGATTTTTGTCATCCGGAAATCCCGTGCCGTACTTAAGCCGCAAAGCGAGCTTCGATTGCACAGTGACAGGATGATAAAAACTTGCGTCCGTTGAGAAACGATTAAAATACTGTGTCGCGCCCAAGAAATGCCCCGAACTTTCGACCAGCGTATCCACCTTGTAACCTGTGACCGGATCCGGATAAGGACCAAAACGTCCAAAATGCAAAACACTTCCGACAATCGCCTCGTCTTTTCGAAGATACGAAGTATTTCTGGAATCTTCCAACCCTCCCAACGTCAGATCTCCAGAAAGCGACCGGTCCCGCAAAAGATAAAACGTCACATGATCGTTGATATCGCCCAAGCCATAAGCGGCCGGCCAAAGTTCCCTGTGGATATAAACCTTCCCGCCGGCTAAATCCTCTTCGCCGCCTTTGTAATCAGTTGTGTTGAACAATTCAAAACCCATCGTAGTTTGGGAATGAAAGACATTGTTCAGCTGATAACCCACGCGGGATTTTTGCAAAGCCTCACTGAACTCATAATCAGTCGCGGTGTAAAAATTCCAATCATACGGTTTTTGAAACGAAGCTTTCACGCCTAATCCAGAGTTTGCCAATTCCGGCCCGACGACCACATTATAAGAATCATCAGGCAGAAATACCGGAATATCGTAAAGCCCGATATAGAGAGGAACCGGTTTGACATAAATTTTGCGCGGCCAGGAATTATTGGTACGGTCGATGTCCAAAAGTTCTTTGTGCGGATCCACCGTCACTTGCTGAATTTTTTGAAAAGGTTTCACCTCAATTTCTTTGCCATTCTCGCGGCCGTCCCAGTGAAAGGTTTCCTCGCTTTTATCCTGGTATTTGATTTGAATTTCAACCGGCATCGTGATTTGACCCCGTTTGATGACAGAAATCCCCTTTGCCTTCACTCCTTTGATGGCGTAATCACAAACCCCTGATGTTTCCAGCCACTCGTGAAAAAACCATTTCAAATCCTTACCGGACTCCTCTTCACAGATCCGGATAAAATCATCCTGCGAAATATTTTTGAAACGAAATTCCTCAAATACCCGTCGGAAAACGCGGCCGAACGTATCCGTCCCAATAACATCTCGCAGCATCCCCACGACCGCTGAACCTTTTCCATACGTCAAAGAAAAAATACTGCTGGGCTCATGAAAACTCGAAAGCTTTCCGGCAATCGGATGATCCAAATTCGTCCTAGCAATCATTTTATAGCGGACATCTCGTGCCTGCTCAAAAGTAAATTCCGGCAAAAGCCACGAAAACCATTTAGGCAGTTCGATCGGTGAGGCATGATGTCCGTATTTTTTTTCAAGATATTCTTCTTGAAAAAAACAATTGACGCCCTCCTCCATCCACATATACTCAAATTCATCGACGCCCACGAGATTGTAGAACCACTGATGTCCGGTCTCGTGAGCGAGGAGAAAATCAAAATAATGCATCAGAATTTTGGGAAGCTGATAAACCCGCGTATCAATAAAAATCATATTCGACATCTGCTCACCGCCATAACCCAGATAAACCGGCGCGATACTAAATTCTTCGTACGGATAAGGACCAAAGCGATCGCTGTAAAATTTCATGAGGTCCGTGACATCTTTGAGCGCTTCTTTCGCATAGAATTCATTTCCTGGAAGATAAAAGGATTTGATCTTTGTGCCATTAAATTCTCCCTCGAGAACTTGATAATCCGGACTCATGGCGAGCGTGAATTCCCGGATGGGGTGAGTTGTTTCGATCTGCAAAATTTTTGTGGAAGAATTTTCTTGTGCGTTTTTCAAATTCCCGGAATGAATGACCACATAATCCTGCGGAACCTGCAGTTTAACGGAATAATACGAAGCCTCGCTGAAAAACGGCCGATGGAAAGGATAAAAGGGCGCCTTGTCCCAGCCATAGTCATCCACGACGGATAAAATCGGATACCAGTGCGAAAGCGCAAAAATATTTTCATGAAATCCAAAACGGCCGTAAGCGTGAGGAATGTGGACGGTAAAATCAATTTTCAATTCAAGGCTTTGTCCCGATTGAAGCTCTTGGGAAAGCGGAATTCTTAAAAGCGTCTGATCTTCTCCTTCGATGGAAAAAGACAGAATCTGCTGACCTGTCTGGACGGATCGAATGTCGAGTTTTCCCGACTGAAAACCTTCTGGAAAGGGATTCACTTTAAAGTAACTGCCGTAGCGAAAAATAAATTTCTTTTCTTCTGCAGTGTATCGGCGGTTGGCGTAGATATGAAAAAATATTTCTTTGAGCGGCTTTTGGGTGGGATTGGTGAATGTCACATCTTCTTGCGCGCTGATCGTCTTGTGCTCTACATCAACGGTGGCATCGATCGTATATCGCGGGAAGAATCCTTGTTCGGAGGCTCTAGCCTCGGCTTTAAAAAAAGAAAGAGCGAAGCATACTCCAATCGTTACGATATAACTTGCTTTTTTATTCATTCTCGACGGATATGGTCTTATTGAGATAACTCGCGATACGCACAACGGCTTCTTTCAGATTTTCGTAGCTGGAAGCATACGACATACGCACATAACCTTCGGCGGATTTTCCAAAGGCAACCCCCGGGACCAGCGCCACTTTCTTTTTGCGTAAAAGATTTTTGGCAAAATCCAATGAAATTTCTCCCGTGCTTTTGATCGACGGAAAAACGTAAAAAGCCCCTTCGGGATTATGACAGGTCAACCCAATCTCATTGAGGCTGGTCACCATGAAACGCCGACGGCGCATATATTCTTTTTTCATCTCCGCAACGTCCTTGAATCCGCTCTTCAATGCTTCTTTCGCCGCGATCTGTCCGGTGATCGAAGCGCACAGCATCGTGTATTGATGAATCTTCGTCATGGCGGCAATCACCAGAGCCGGTCCGCAGGCGTAACCCAGACGAAAACCGGTCATCGCGTAAGATTTTGAAAAACCATTCAAATAAATGACATGGTTCTTTAGACCCGAAAAACTTGGCAAGGGCGTGTGTTCAAAATCATAGGTCAGCTCATCATAAACCTCGTCGCTGACAACAATCAGGTTGCGTTTCTTAATGACACGGACAATATCGTTCAATTCTTTCTTGGTGTAAGAAGCGCCCGTCGGATTGGCGGGGTAATTGATCAAGATGGCCTTCGCTTTAGTTCGAGAAGCCGCTTCATCAATTTGCTGGGGAGTTAGCTTAAAACCATTGTGAACATCTGTTTTTAAATACACCACCTTCCCGCCGGCCAATTCCACGACGGGTCCGTACGATACATAGGAGGGATCAGAAATCAAAACTTTATCGCCCGGATTAATGATGGCGCGAAAAGCCAAATCCAAGGCCTCGCTCACACCCACGGTGATAAGGATTTCCTCCTCGCTGTCATAAGTAAATCCGTAACGGCGCTCCAAAAACTGAGCAATCTCGCGGCGCAGTTCCGGCATCCCTTTGTTGGACGTGTAAGAAGTGAATCCTTTCTCTAAAGAAAAAATCGCCTGCTCGCGGATGTGCCAGGGCGTGACAAAGTCCGGCTCCCCAACGCCGAGCGAAATCACGTCCTTCATATTCAAAACTAAATCAAAGAAAGCACGGATTCCCGAGGGCGCAAGCTGCTGTACTCGTTTTGCGATTTGCATTTTTTCCTTTATATTTGTCACCCCCGAATGTTTTAATCGGGGGTCCAATTCATGCATGCCTAGATTCCCGACTAAAGCATTCGGGAATGACAAATTTCTAATACGAAATATTCAACCGCTTTCGCTGCGGCGCTTTTTTAAGAATTTTTCCATCTTCTTTATATTTTTTCAAAAGAAAATGCGTTGTGGTCTGACGAACATTTTCCATGGGAGAAAGTTTGGCGGCCACAAAATTCGAAACCGTCTGGATGTTGTCTCCCTCGACGACGATCAAAAGATCGTACGAACCCGAAACCAGATAACAATTCACCACCTCCGGAAAACTATAAATCCTCTCCGCGATGTAATCAAACCCCACGTCCTTTTGCGGGGTGATACTCACCTCGATCAAGGCGCGGACAAACGACGCGCCGTCCATCGCCAGATCCTGATTGATGACGGTTTTGTATTGGACAATCGTACCGTCTTTTTCGTACAGGGCAATTGTTTTTTTGACGGCCTGCAAACTTTTTCCGGTCAGCCTCGCGATTTCTTGAGGTGTCCTCCGCGCGTCTTTAGCTAATATTTCTAAAATCTCGTCCATAACTAATATCCTCCTCTAAAAATTGTTGAAACGTATTATATCTACTAAAATACAGAAGGGCCAACTAAAAATTTTGAAACTATCCACCAATATTCTCTTAAAATTTTTAACGTCACGGACCCGGCTTTTCCGTCTCCAACTAATCTTCCCTCGATTGCAGTCAATGGCATCACCTCAATTAAGGAATTCGTTAAGAAAGCTTCCTTCGCATTCAAGAGCTCTTGGGGCGCTGCTATCACCTGCTTTGTTTTCATTTTCATCCGCTGCGCTATTTTTATGACGATACCTCGGGTTACTCCCTTGAGACAACCCGAGGCTAAGGCCGGTGTGCACAGTTTTCCGTCTTTGAGAAAAAAAATGTTACTACGACTTCCTTCCACTAATTCTCCCCGGTGATTGAGCAGCAAGGCTTCATCATAGCCTTGTGTTTTGGCCCGTTGATAGGCTTTCAGAAAAAAAATGTAATTGAGTGATTTAACGTCTTTCATTAAATAGGATTCGTTCAATTTTGATTGAGAAATAATCGCTTTAAATCCTTTAGCATATTGGCTCGCCGGAAAAGGATCATAAGGAAATGCCATGATCGCCGCGTGAACGTGACGATTGTCTTGCCAGACCATGACTCTGACCCGCGCGCTTGTCAAATGATTGAAACCTAAAACCCCATCCAGCGCTTCTTTCATCTGTTTCCCTGAAAGAGGAGATTCAATCTTTAAAATTTTTAAACCACATTTTAAACGGCGCAAATGTTCTTGAAGGCTGAATATTTGAGTCCCCGGATAAACGCGCATTGTTTCAAAGACTCCTCGGCCTTTCAAAACTCCGGGTGTTAACTTTTCTACCAGTCGATTGTTCGCGGGAATGAATTCGTTGTCTAAAAAAATTACACGTTTTTTCATATTAATTCTCCGTCATCCTGAGGAACGCTTCTTGAGACGAAGGATCTCATAGTTTTAAGATTCTTCGGTCGGCCTTTAGAAAATTTCTTCAAGATTGGCCTCCCTCAGAATGACGGGAAAGAGCAAGCCGAAGAGCCTTGGCCTTGACGAGCGTTTCTTCATATTCTTCTTCGGGAATGGAATCAGCCACGATCCCGCCGCCGGTTTGAAAATAAATCTTTTTGTTCGTTCGAATCAACGTTCGGATCAAAATATTAAAATCCATGTCGCCCGAAAAACTCATATACCCCAAAGCTCCCGTATAAATTCCTCGGCGGGTCGGCTCTAAGGCTTCGATCACTTGCATCGCGCGGATTTTGGGACAGCCCGTCACCGATCCACCGGGAAAACAGGCCCGCAAGACATCGAAAGCGTTGTGATTTTTTTTCAAAATTCCCTCGATGGTCGAGGTCGCCTGAAAAACGGTTTGATAGTTTTCGATGGCGCGCATCTGTTTGACCTTAACCGTTCCGTACTCGCAGACTCTCCCCAGATCGTTACGTTCCAAATCCGTGATCATCAATAATTCCGCCTTATCCTTGGCGCTGGTTAGAAGCTCCCGCCGCTTATTTCGGTCTTCAACAGGCGTGGCGCCGCGAGATCGAGTGCCTTTCATCGGGCGAGTGGATATCAGATTATTTTCCAATTTTATAAATCGCTCCGGTGAGTTACTGATGATTTGAAAATCTCCGCAGTCAAAATATCCGCCAAAGTTCACCGCCGATAGATCGCTTAATTTACTATACAAATCCGTTGGGAGAATTCCCGCCGGCGCCGGTAATTCAAACCGCTGGGACAAATTCACCTGATAAACATCGCCGCGCCGGATGTGCTCCAATACTCTTCGAATGGCCTGTAAGTACGCTGACTTAGTGAAATTACTTTTGATGCCCTGAACGGGCCTCTGGTCTTTCAAGACATCGTGACCGGTTCTTCGGACCGTTTTGAGTTCTGGCGAAAAACGCTGGAGGCGCTCGGTGATTTCTTTTAAACGGGCCGCAGTTCTTTTTCGACGGACAGAAGAATTTTTTTCGGGTAGACCAGACGAAGAAACAATCAATTTCTTCAGAACATGATCAATCGTCAGGATGCAATCGTAGAAACCAAAAAAAGAATCAGGGATACCCAAATCCTCTTTAGAATATCCCGGGATATTTTCCCAGGACAACCCAAGATCATAACTAAGATACCCGATGATGCCGCATTCTAAAGGTGTTGAATTGTTTTGAAAATGGAAATTTTTATACTGCAAAAATTTATTTTTTAAGGCTTCAAGACAATTTTTATCGTTGCCCCGAAAAATTTCAAAAGGATCAAACCCTAGAAAAGAAAAACGTCCAGTCGATTGATTGGAAATTCCTGTTTCCAAAAGAAAGACATATGGCTCGTCTTTAAATAATTCTAAAAGCTCCACTGCCCGTCCGGAGAAATCATAAATTTTGATAAGATTGTCATTCATGGTCATCTCTTCGCTTGGCAATTTCCAAGAGTCTTCGAAAAACACTCAACGTCAAATACACATCCGATAACGCCCGGTGCTCCTGCCTCTGTTCAACCCCCAGTCGTCGGGCGACCAGCCATAAAGGATACCGCCCCAATCCCGGCAAAAGAGATCTGGCCATTTTAACCGTACAAATCGACTTCCATTCCCTCTCCCGCGGAATCCCAGTGAGCCTGACTTCATGATCTAAAAACCCCAGATCGAATTTAATATTGTGCCCGACGATCACTTGATCGGCCAGAAAATTTAAAAGCCGTGGAAGAATACGATCTATCCGTGGACTCCCCAGAAGCATTTCCGGCGTAATTCCATTGACCATAAAAGCCCCCGGCGAAATCTCGCGGCCGGGATTGATAAAAGAATGAAATTCTTCCACGGGCTCTAAGTTCTTGACCTTCAAAGCCGCCACCTCGATGACACGGTCCCCCATGCTGGGTGAGAGTCCCGTTGTCTCCACATCAAAAATTACGAATTCGGTTTCTTGAAAATTTTTCATATATTTTATAAAGCAGTTATCACATACGATGGCAACAAAACCGACGGGCGAAACGACATCTTGGCCGCTTCCATATTTTTCATGCCGAAATCATCCATGGCATTAATAAATTCATAGCCTTCCAATTGCGGATCTTCGCAAAATTTCGAGAAGAGAAAAACAGAAAGACCAAAAAACCCCAATTGCGTTATTTCAAAAAGAATACAAAACGTCTGGCTGTTTAAAGGAAATCCAAAGCTGTAACCCACAATTTTTCCTTTCACCAAAACCACTCGCCCTATTAACCCGAGGTCCCGGTAATAGCGCATCGCTTTTTCATGCACGCTGCGGTTCTCTTGAATCATGTGATTATATACCTCGTCCGTCGATCGCTCCAGCCGATTTTTAGACCACTGATCATAAAGCGATAAGCATTCCAGGATCATCTCTTGCGAAAAAGGCAAAAACTCACAAGGATAACTCTTCACAAAATGATTAAAGGCGCCTCGTTTCGACTTTAAGGCATTTCCTTTCAAATTAATTAAATCTTCTTTGAAATAACAATACTCGTAGGATTTTTGAAAGAAAGAAAACTGATCCACCCCAAAAAGTTCCGACTCTCTGAGCGTGACATTTTCAATCCGAGAGACCGACGGCGAACGATTTTCTTTGCGCATGATTTTAAAACACTCTTCTACCGTAAGCAAAAAATTTTTACCCATTTTCTTCCTCGCGAAAAATTTCCCCTCGGCGTATTTTTTAAACGGAGGAAGATACAAAAAACAACCTAGTTCATGAGTGGCAAAAACGCATAAGTAATCATTGATGATTTCAAACCGGAAATCAAAAAAATCACTCCAGATAAAAATATTAACGAACGAAAAACTCGAGTGGTGATAGGCTATCCCCGTCAAAAATTCATCGATCATTTTCTTTTTAGAGAATAAATCTTGTGTCATAGGGATTCAAAACGGGAGGATAAAAAAATATTCTAGTTCTTCTTGATAATCCGAATAATCGCTCGCCAAATCAGGATTTCTTTTTAAAAAGGCGAGCACTTCTTGTTCTTGAAAAAATTTCTTTAAGTACACGACGTAATCGTCAAAATCCTGTGTCGCTCGCTTTTGCTGAATAAAAGGGCACATGAGATGGACATAAACCGCCATCCGCCCTTCTTTTCTGGTCAACAAAAAAGGATAAAGCTCGCACTCAAATGGTCTGGAATGATAAATGCGGCAGGTATGGTCATGAGAATTAAAAAACGAACACAGATGCTCCCCTCGACAGGAAACAGTCTTGATGGACCCTTCCTTAGAAAAAATCTCTTTCGAAAGAATTAAATCAGCCAGGCCCGTCTTACGAAGCTGTGTGATTTCTTCCTTCGCCATCTTGGGCCGCCAGGCACTGTTTTCTTCTTTAAAACGGCAGCATCCATCGCATTGAAGACAGACCTCCGAGGGAACGAACTGATTTAAATTATTTTTCATAAAATATTATTTTACGACACTGCCCAAGGCAATCTCTTTATCTATGCCCAAAAGCGATAGACCATTTTCATCCGAGGCTGCTAAAAGCATTCCCTGAGATTGTTCGCCGCGGATCACTGCCGGTTCAAGGTTGTTGATCATCACGACTCGGCGGCCCACCAACTCTTCTTTGGGATAAGCCTTACGAATCCCGGCGATCAACTGCTTAATTTCCTTGCCGGTATCCACCTTTAAAACATAAAGTCGTTCGGCATTGGGATGTTCGGTGACTTCTTTGATTTGGGCAATAATGAGTTCGAGTTTTTTAAATTCCTCCAGCGTAACCATGAATCACTCCCTTTCTTAACTATAAATTGATAAAACTTCTGGACACTAAACAAGGTCATTGTACTATAAACAACATAACTTGAAAGTGGATATTATATATGACATTCTCTTCTAAAAACCTAAGAATTATTTCCCTCATCCTGACGATTCTCGCCGGATTTTTTCTACTCTATCCTTTTATCGACGTTCAATATTATCTCTCTCAAGGCGATCATGGGCGGGACTTGTATGTCTTTGAGCAAACGACCCACGGCGCTAAAGTTTACCAGGACTACTGGTGGGTCTACGGGCCGCTGATGCCGGTTTATTACAGCTGGTTTGATCACTGGCTGGGGACAAATATTCCAAGCATTTTAGTCGGGGAAATGTTTCTGCACTTATTTTCGGGGCTGTTCATTTTTCTGACGCTATGTGTATTTTTTTCTCCGCTTATAGGTTTCAGCGCGGCGGTGTGGTTTTGGGTATTTAATAACGATTTCTTTTTTACTTACAATCATGCCGGTGGAATCACGATGCTGACCTTGATTGTCTATGCTCTTTTTCTTTACCTAAAAAATCCCCGCGCCGGCTATCTTTTTCTGGGATTGATGGGAATTTTTGTGCTTTCTCTTATCAAGCTCAACTTCGGATTATCAGCATTTTTGGTCTTTGTAATAGCTTTCCTCTTAATTGATTTCCTGAACAAAGTTCCCTTTTCGTCTCAAAAAAAATATGTGTATCTCGCCTCGATTGCTTTACCAATTCTAATACTGATCATTTACTGGATGGCCCTCAAGGGACTTTCCATTGATGAAATCCGTCAGTGTCTTCCTTATTTAAAAGGCGATCAGCCTTACGAGACCTCGATGTGGGTGGCGGCCCAAAGTTACTTGAGTTCCCTATGGCAAAACATGACAACGGCCTGGCCGAATTTTATCTTTGCTTTTCTTCTGATTCTTTCCATCCTTCAAAGTTTTTATCTCCTCTTCAAAAATAAAGACAAAAAAATCTCAAGAAATGATCGTGGACTAATTCTGGCCATTTTAATTTTATTTCTTTGTGCCAACGCGCATGAATATTTGATGAGCGGCGTTCTTTACCGTTCCTATTGGATAAGGCCTTTTCAGGTCCTGACGATTTTTACTTTTATAGCGATGGCGACGGAAAATTTATCCAGACTTATTAAAGGACTTCTTTTTACAACTATTCTTTTGAGCGCTTTTTTAAATTTTCAAATCGAGGTTCAATCAATAAACCGCATAAAAATTCCCAAGCAGTATCTGTCCCATCCAAAAGCAAAAATTTTTGTCGGAAATTCCCCGCAATGGATCGAAACAGTCAACCAAACAACCCAATATCTGTCCACTCACCTGAAAAATCAAGAAACTTTCTTGGCGCTTCCTTATGATGGCCTTTACTATTATCTCACCGGGAAAACCAGCCCCACGCGGCAGTTGATTTTCTTTGAACACATTAAAATTCCGCCGGAGGAAGAAAGAAAAGTCATTCAAGATTTGGAAAACAAACATGTCGACTGGATCGTGCTCTCAAGCCGCTCTGTTTCCTCTGAACACGGACTGGGCATTTTGGGAAAGACGTATTGTCCGATCCTAGGGAAATATCTGGAAGACAATTTCAGCGTCGCTGCCACTTTCGGAGACTGGCAAAATCCACCCGGCTGGGCGTGGAATCACGGAACGAAAATTTTAAGACGAAAGGATGGCAGGGCGGCCCACCGCGATTAATCATCGATGATGGTGGGCCGCCCCACACACATTATGGAACCTCACCTCCTTACGATAGCCACCGTCTTGGCCATCTTTTGGTATCTTGTCTCTTGCGTTGCACACTTATTCTCTTTACGCCCCTTATGGAACGATGAAGCCTGCGTACTCATAAGTCTTAAAATGTACAGCTCGGGGGATTTCTTTACAAAAGTCCTCCAGGCTTATCAGGTGTTTCCGCGGGCTTATCTTTTTTTGATCCATAAAATTTCGCAGCCGTTCGATTTTCACGTCGTGAGCCTTCGGCTACTTCCTTTCTTGGCCATGATAAGTGCGTTTTTCGTTTGGCTGAAAATAGCCTCCGATGAATTAAAAAACAAAACAACATTTCTTACGTTCGTTTTATGCTGGAGCGCGTCGGCCGTTTTAATTTATTATGCCGCGGAACTGAAACAGTACTCGATGGACGTTTTAACGGCAGCGTTATTTATATTTTTCCTCACCTCTCAGGAAAAATGGGAAGCAAAACCTCGAGGGCAAGGATATTTTCTGATTCTGATCATTTTACCGGCGCTCGTGTTATTTTCTTACACAGCGTATTTTTTTGTTTTGTTTCCTCTCTACAATCTTTTGTTATCTTTTAAAGAAAGAAAAGGCAAATTAAAATTTCTTGCCGGATATGCGGGGTCCTTGGTCATTTTTAGTTTACTCTCTTATCATTTTGACATGCGGCTGCGCGCCATTGACGCCGTGACCCTGGGCTTTCACGATTATTTCATCTCCTTTGAATCCTTCCCGGAATTTCTTAGAACCTTAACGGAAGGTACCCACAATCTTTTCTCCCGCTGGTTTGTGGAACGCCCTAAAATTTTAAAATGCATTGGTCTGTTCTTTACCGCTTTGGGATTCTTGCGGATGTTTTATGGTTTCTCCAAAAACTTTCGGCACAATCGATACCGATTCAAACAAATCGATACGCTCGCGTTGATTGTCTTTATTGAATTAATCCTAGCGGGGGCGCTTAAAAAATATCCGTTCAGCATTTCACGGACATCACTTTTCTTTTGCCCAATTATTTTTTGGTTGACGGTGAAAGCTATTGAAAATTTACGGAATTGGAATGGCCTTTTGTACCGGCTGGTGGCAGGAAGCTTTATTTATTTCCTTGTCTTTGTGAGTTTGGGGATATCGTTTTTTGTTTTTGCGGGGGTATTGACTTTTCGGCCAGCGTTGTGGTGAGTCCTGCTACGCATCTTGAAGATTGAACGATAGTATACGCTTCGCAGAACTTGTTTCTACGAAGCCCTTACTATTGTTTAAGTTTGCTGAGGGCGAAGTAGAACGGGGACGACGGGATTTGAACCCGCGATCTCAAGATTGACAATCTTGCATGTTAACCAGGCTACACCACGTCCCCTTTTTGTTTGTGGAAGTTTAATATCGAATGGAAATTTTGTAAAGTGAATTTTTGTTTGGTGATTAGTTTAGATGTTGATGGGGGAAGTCTTCAATGAAGATTAGATTCAGAACGAAGTATTTGGCGAAGTAGAGTGGAATTGTTTGCCGATATTTGCAAATTTTTATTGATGTTTTGGAATGAAATGGAGTGTTTGAATCGCTTTATTCCCCGTCGAACCAGACCTTCATTAATGGCTTAATCTCGATGACAAAGCCATCCGACTTTTTTCGCATAAAAATGATCCTAAGTTTTTTAATCGTAGAGTTGGTGAGTATGAAATGGAACGTCCTATGGTTGATTCTTCTGATGGAAATCTTTTTAAGTAAGAAGAAATCTTTCACGCCAACTATCCGCATTGTGCCATTTTTTTCCTTTACCTCGGCGTGATTGGAATTTACTATTACATCAATACATATTTTAAAATTCGATGGTGGTTGCAAGTATCTTTAAACAGAATTCTTTTTGGCATTTTACCAACGGTTGTCTTTTGGGTTTTTTGTGCATTTAACTCCAAGGATTTCGATAGAGGTTAGCAGAGAAAGAAAATTACTTCCCCTCCTGCAAACGCTGGGCACACAAAAGAGGTAAACCGGCCGTCAGGATTTTGGTTTGTGCAACCTTAATATTGTAATCAACCCTTTTTATATCAATGACCTTCTTCTCATCGTCATAGACGACATAACAGGCTCGGGGATCGCCGTCCCGTGGCTGCCCCACGCTGCCTATATTTATGATATATTGATAACCAGATCTTAAAGGACAATGTTCAATCAACTGCCAATCAACACCTTGATCAGCATGATAAGAAAAAACCAGAGGACGATGCGAGTGAGCAATGAACCCAAGAGAATCTTTTAAAATACAAAAATTGGAAAATGCGTCGTCAACATCCAAAATATATCCCCAAGCATCCGGTGCTAGAAAATTCGCATGGGCAGCACTAAAGCCGTCTCCCCGAACAGCCAGAGGTAGCGAAGAAAGAAAAAGCATATTCTCTTGGTTTAATCGAGAACGAGTCCATTCGATTGATTGGCGGGCGATTGAGCTAAAGTTTTCGAGAGAGGTCTTATTGCAAACCGCATAATCATGATTGCCGGCGAGGCATTGACCACCCTTAACATCAGTAAGATTCTCCAGCAATTCGAGGCAGGCACAGGGATCGGCTCCATAACCAACAATATCTCCCAAAAAAACGAAGCGATCAATTGATTCATCCTGCATTGAATCGAGAACAGCTTGAAACGCTTCAAGATTACCATGTACGTCGGAAAACAGTCCATATTTCATAGAAAAAATACAGTTAAGAAGAGTGTGTTGGATTCACTTTCTGAATTGCGTTCATGAGCTCAACCAAACCATACGGCTTAGTCAAGTAGGCTTCTGCCTGGACTTCTGGTTCCCTTTCGGCTACCTCCTCCAATCCGGAACCAGTCACAATAATAATCGGAATATGCTTTGTTTTTTCATCCGATTTAAGTTTTTTACAAACCTCAAATCCATACATGCCAGGAAGGATCAAATCCAACAAAATCACATCCGGTTGCTCTTCTTGTGCAATCAAAACACCTTTTATCCCATCGGAAGCGCTGAGGACCTGATAACCTTGAGAACTCAATAAATTTTCGTTAAGGCGAATTATACTGCGGTCATCATCTATGGTTAGAATTCTCTTGACTGGCATGGGAACCTCCTGATTGATCATCATTAGCAATTTTTAAAATGTAACGCTCCATCCCCTTTTGAAGGATGACCTGATTTTTATCTATGGCCTGAACTACAAAATCCCCTATTTTGTCTCCCTCGCCCACAGGAATACCATTAATCAATGCTAATGGTTTCTGTTGATCAAGGATCAAACCCGACAACACAAGATCAGAATACTCCAGGGATCTTTGTTCTGGCTCCAACTTTAAAAACGGATCCGTCGATAACTTTAAATCTAGTTTCTCAGCCTTAAACTGTATTTGACTGCGAATACGTTCTTCATTATATTTCACCTCCGGAAAGGTGGAAGGAATATTGAGACCGGATTCACCGGACTTCGATCCAGTTGCTGATGGCAGACTCGTGATGGGTAATGGGTTTTTCATTTTCTTAGGTTTAGGTAAATTCATAATTCCCACCACCACAAGCAAAATTCCCATGGTTGTTGCTATCATTTTTTCGTTTTTCGTCATTTCTTCGGTGTTTTCTCTGAGGTCAACTCTTCCATAATATCTTTGGTTTCGGCCTTAAAGATCACTAGCAAGGTTAATTTAATATTCAATCGAGAGTTTATCTTCTCATCTTTTTCAACGACCATGTCTGTAGCGGAAACGATCAATTCTGAAGCTTCAAGGACATCAATAAATTTCATCAGATGAGCAAAGTCGCTTTTAAAGGTCATCTCAATGGGTAACGATTCGTAATTTCGCTCACCCCGTTTTTCCTGCGGCTTGATAGCGATTAGTTCAATTTCCGCTTGATTGGCAAGATCCTGAATATGTAATATAAAAATTGGGATCTTTTCTTCATTGAGCGCCCTTTTCTCAATCAATAACTTCTGTTCCTTAAAAAATGTTGTCAATTCTTTTTCTGCATTTTTCTTTTTTGTCAGTTCATTGATCTTTTCTTGTTGCTCCTGTTTTGAGAAACTCTTCTGGACGTCTGCGGATTTTCTCTGCTGCGCCTGAAGTGAATAGATCTGCCTTAATTGCGGACCCAAATCAAACACATACACGAAAACCATGACAGCCAAAATCCCCGCGTATTTAATAATCCACAACTTTTTTTCGGCCAATTCCATTTATATTGTTCCTCACATGATGTAATAATATTTTTACTGAAGCATACAAACGATTTCAAAATCGATCTCTTTTTTCTCGCTTTCCATATGCTTCGCGATAGAAGAGACATCCATGGCCTCGCAATACCCCAGCTTCTTCATATCCAACATAAACTCGCTGACCGAGCGCGTTGCATACGTCTGACCTTTAAGAGTAAAAATTCCCTTCTGACTATCAATCACCATACTGTTAAACCACACCCGTCCCGAAGAGATGCTGCCGATCTTTTTAAGAAGGTTTGAAAAAACATAGCCATGCGTCATCGCCGCAGACAAAACAGGATCTGATGAGAAAATATCTTTACGCTGATTCTTCAGTTCATTAATACCCCTAACAAGCAGATCGATTTGAGGGGCATTCATGGAGGCCGATTTGCTTGCCAAAGCTTTTTTTAATGTTTTGATTTCTGTGGTCAACATCAAATGTAATGCAACACTCATGGACAATACCGCGATCATCGTCACAAATATAGTCCGCTGCTCAACCCTTCGTCGATATTTTTGCTGAATTTCAATGGGTACTAAATTAATCTGTCGCATCATTCTCCTTTAGCTATCACGATTATAAAGCTGCGCCACAGGCCGCCATCAATTTTATTTTAGATTCCTCGATACGCTGATTTTTCAGAAAATTTTTACTGATCGCCATCTTATGGAACGGATCAACTAAAACAAAATTCATACTCATATACTTGTTCAAATACGTCGTCAATCCCTGGAATTTAGCGCCTCCACCGCAAACAAAAATCTTTTGAACCTTATCCATCATCATATCGAGACCACAAAAAGCAAATGAACGCTGGATTTGTTCCGCCAAACCATGCAAGACCGGCTCAAGGAATTCAAACACCTTGCGCGACTCATCATCAACCCTTTCGGGAGAGGAATTGAAAACGAACTTTCGTTTAAACTCTTCAGCCTGTTCAAATCCGATACCCAGATGTTCCAAAATAGAACGAGTGAAATGAATCCCTGCGCATTCAAAACTACGAACAAACTGCAACTCGCTACCATGTATCACGGTCAAAGAAGTAAAAGAATCTCCAATATCAATCACTGGAACAATCTCATCCGGATTTTCCGCGCAAAGGGTAAGACAGGCTTTTGCCACGGAAAACGGTGCCACTTCCAAGAACTCCAAAGAGAGGCCCGCTTTATCCATGATCTCGAGGTAACGATCGAGTAATTTCCTTTGCACCACGATGAGAAAGATATCCATTTGTGTTTGATCTTGAGACACCCCTGTTTCTAATATCTGATAATCTACCACCGCCTCTTCAACAGGAAAAGGAATATACTTTTCCGCCTGCCACCGAATGGCCTTATTGAGTTCGTCTTCTGCAACCTTTGGAACTGTAATTTGTCTCGAATAAATCTCAGGATGGGAAAAAGTGACACGTATTGCTTTGGAGGGCAATCTATGTGTTAACCACATTCCTTTTATCATTTTCACAGCTTCGTTCATCCACTCAATAGAAAATGATTCGACAGTCCCTGGGAATTCTTTACAATCGGCTTTAAGCAAGGTCAAACCCTTAGCCGCATGACCTAACTGCACAAATTTGACACTGCGCGTTCCCAGATCCAATCCTACTGTTGTTCGAGCGAAATTCAAAAAGCTCCAACCTCCTTTTGTCAACCCGTGCTCTCGACTAGATGCGGCAGACGAATTATAAATGTCGTCCCATGGCCTTCTCGGCTCTCAACGGATATTGTCCCTTTATGATTCTCGATGATATCTTTACTGATGGATAACCCCAGACCAGTACCCTTGCCTTCACCTTTGGTCGTATATAATGGTTTAAAAATCTCCGAGAGTTTATCGGCGGGAATGCCATGACCGGTATCCGCAAATCGTACCTCCACCTGCCCATTGAACGCCACGCAACTTGTGATAGTCAGTGTGCCACGGACACCCTCCATGGCGTCCATCGCATTGACAATGATATTTAGAAAAACCTGTTGCAACTGACTAGGGTCAGCATTGACTTTCAGCAACTGAACATCAAATTCTTTTTTAATCTCAACGCGTGACTTGATCATATAAAACTGCGCGATGATCAGCGCTGCCTCAACGGCATTATTCATGTTGGTCGGAATCATCTGAACTTCTTTACGACGAGCAAATTGAAGCAAACTTTTAACGATATTCTCACAATAATAAATTTTGTCTTTAATCGATTTAATATATCTATGACACTCTGCAGTTTGCTCTGGACTCAACGTCCCTGCGGCCAAAAGATCTCCTGCCACCTCCGTTAGCATAGACATGCTATGCAGAGGATTACGGATCTCATGGACCATTCCCCCTGCCATTAGCCCGAGCGCCGACAGTTTAACAGCTTCAATCAACTGTTTCTGTTGTTCAAATAGTTCGGTATTCGCCTTGCGCAAATTATCGAACAGTTTGGCGTTTTCGATCGCAATAGAAGCTTGATTACAAATAGCCGTCAAAAGTTCCAAATCGTCTTTGCTAAAACCCGTAACGCGATCCTTGGTGTCCACCTGAAGGATTCCCAAGACATGTCCCTTGACTCGCAATGGCACGCACATCGTTGATCGAATACCGTGAACAATAACGCTCTGCGCTTGCTGAAAACGCGCATCCGCACCCGCATCAGAAGTAAGGATCGATTCTCCCGTCTGCAAAACCCGATTAATAATCGTCTTGGAGATAGTCATTCCCTCTTGATCATGAAGTCCTGGACGTTTATGAACAAATTTCACCACCATTTCTCCCGACTCATCATCCTCCAACAAAATGTAACTGCGATCAGCCTTCATAATATCTAACACTAAAACAAGAATCCGATTTAAAAGATCGGCCAATTTGCGTACGCTCCCCAGATCATTACTCACCGTATAGAGCAGATGAAGTCTTTGGCTCAAAGCATTGTTCGCTTGCTCTGCAACCAAACGCGCCTGCATTTCAGAGACGCTATTAGCAGAAATTTGATACTCAACCGTTAAACCATTCGTACATAAAATTGAATCACGTATCGAAGAAGGATTCTGCCCTATCTTCGAATTGACCGGTTGCGGCGAGGATTCATCATTCTGTCCCTTGGTCAAAAACACCATAACGACCTCTCCGACCTGAATCTGGTCACCCGGATTCAAAAGCTGACGCACAATAGACACCTGGTTGACCTTGGTCCCGTTGACAGATTTTAAATCTTCGAGAATATAATTTTTCCCCTCTTTAAATAATCGAGCGTGCCACCGGGAAACGCGCTTATCCGAAAGGACAAGACCATTACCGGATTCTCGCCCGATAGTGATCTCTTGGCCCGTCAGATAAACGATTTGTCCTTTCTCTTTCCCGCTTTGAATGATCAATTTAAACATAACATGATTTTCACAATCTATTTTAGACGCTCGAGATGGCTATTGGCCAATTCACGAAATTCTCCGTCGCGATCATATTTTAAGACATTCTTCCAACACATGACCGCTAATGATCTCGTCTTGTTCTGTTCATAAGCCAAAGCTAAATCTTTATGATACAGTGCATAATCCGATCGAAGGTTGATGGTCTGTTTAAAAGCGTCGATCGCTTCTTGTACACGTTCCTCGCCGAGCAATACCAGACCATTTTGATAGTACTTGTCTGCCCGTTCAAGGTTTTCCATATCCGAAGCCGTTTCATGAGATAAATCCTCTGAAGAAGATGTCGAGAGGAATTTTTCTTCTAACGCTTCCCATAAACCACTTTTAGAAAAAAAGAATGCGCTCACGGCTAATATAACAACAAAGGACCCGACTATTATAAAAATTTTTGAAAAATTCTTACGCTTATGATCTGTCTTCTTTCTCGTTGGAGGGACAAGGCGATCCATAATAACCGTCTGCCCGACAGCTATAGACTGAGGAGAGAAACGCGAATTTCCCTTAATCCTCGAGAAGGCGCTTATGTCGTCAAGAAAGTGATCCATCTTCTGATACCGACTAGCCACATCTTTGGTCATAGCTTTGTTGACAATCGCTTCCAGCTCAACAGGAATTCTGGGATTGATCGAGCGTAAGGAAGGGGGAGTCTCATATTTATGCTTCATCATGATCGCTTGAAAATTTTCTCCTTGGAATGGTAGTCGACCGGTGAGCATCTCATACAAACTCACACCTAACGAATAAATATCTGTACGCGTATCGATCTCTCCCCCTGCGGCCTGCTCCGGTGACATGTATTCCACTGTCCCGACGGTTGAACTGGCCATCGTCACACGCGTTGCATCGGGTATCTGAACAAGTCCAAAATCCATCAGTTTGACATTACCGTTTTTTTGCAACACAATATTTTCTGGTTTAACATCACGATGACTCATGCTATGTTCACGATGCGCAAAGGCTAACGCCTCGGCGGTCTGCATCACAATATCCACGCACAATTTTGTATCCAACGCTCCTTTTTGACGAATCAACGATTTTACCGTTTCCCCTTCCACATATTCCATAACAAAAAAATGCTCTCCATTCTGGGCGCCAAAATGGTACGCTTCAACGATATGGGGATGCTTTAAACGAATCAACGCCTGCACCTCACGGGAAAACCGCTCGACGGTTGAACGGTCCACCATATACGGCGGAAGTATTTTGACGGCAACGGCCTTGTGATTAACCATGTCCGTGCCTTGGTAAACAATACCCATGCCTCCCTTACCAATCTCACGAACAATCCTGTACTGACCCAGTATTTTTTCCATACTCCCTCTTACGTAAAATTATCTCCCTTCCAGCTAAGAATCAAAAAAGGCGTTGGACGGATTTTAATAATGATTGTCTTTTGAGCCTCCCCCGAATATCCTGTGGCTTCAATTCTTTCATTGCCTATAGTTGAATAATATGACGCCTTAAAATCTATCTTGGAATCTCCGTCCCTATCCACGGGGGCAATCGAACCAATTCCGTTCCCATCTCTGTCAAAATTGTTCAAAAACTCTTCGATGGATGCAGCCGCCGCGGATTCCGCGTTATAGAAAGCGCGGATGGTATCCATCTGTGCCCCGATGATCTTTCCATCAATTTGCACGAGGGTTAAAAATGTCATCGCCGCCGTATTGAATATGACCAGCAAAGCCATCGTCATAATATAGACGACCCCTTTACGTGGAGCAGTGTATTTCCTAAAAAAATGAAAACTCCTCATCATAATTTATTTCTTAAATCCACCCCTGAGCGTAGAACAAATTCTTTGCCTGTTTCATCTTGCAGCTTTAAAGTTACTACAACATATTGGACATCTATGGCAGATACTGGCGTATATAAGTTGTTACTGCTATCAACCGCGTAAGCGCTAGGGTTAAACTCTACCACCCGAATCCGGGAATTCATTTCTGAACCAGCAACGACATACCACTGATTAATATTAATCTTTCTTAAAAGTTTTCCTGAATTCAGTTGATATTGAACCGCCGTAACCGCCGCACCTCCCTCCGTCAAATTGACAGTGACAAATCCCCAGGTATTCAAAATACTGTCATACCCGTTCCATTGAGACGCATAGCGCAGGTCATTGACGATCCGGCTCATGGCCACCCTTGCGTGCTGGACGAGATCGCTGTGTTGGGTGCTGTCATACCACGCTTCCTGGGAAATCTTCATAAACACCGCCATCGTCGAAAGAACAAAAACAGCTAGCGCCATGGCCATGATTAACTCTAGCAATGTCATACCTCGTCGCTTTATAGGCCCATCAATTTTCAATTTTAAATGAGGATGTGTCATTTTCACAAATTCGTAATCATAGAAAGATTATAAAATGCTTTTCCGTTTCAATGAATCTTTAACAATACGCATGACAAAAAAAATCAATTATACTTGGCCCTTAAAACTTTCAATTGCTCCTCATGCGTTCGCCCATAAGGATTTGGCCAAGAGATCTTCACCGCCACTTCTTTCAAGTTAGAATATAATAGTGTTTGAGTCGTAGTGATCTTAAAATTATCAAATGGTACCGCTGGAGTTACTGCGGAAGTATTCGTGTTGCTAAATTTTTTCGCCATTACCTCGCGCTCAATGAATTCCTGTAATAAATTATAAGCCGCCACTTTTTGCTCATTATAGGCATCATATTTTTTGGCTACGACGAAAGCTCCCAAAACAGAGGTCATCATCAGTCCAATAATAGATAGCGCGGCGAGAACTTCTACCAGCGTGAATCCCCGTTGATACAAAAACATTCTCATTCCTTCTCTCTTATTGGATCTCCACTTTGCCAGTAACATTGGTAATCGAAATATTCTGAGTCAATCCTGAATCCCTGTGTTGAAGGGTGATCGTTCCTCCGGCAAACGGCATAGGCGCTCCTAAGGCATCAAAATCTATGGCTTTATTGGGAGATGAACTATCAATAAAACCAGGAGCCGGCAGTGTCGCGGTATGGAAAACAATATGCTCGTCCAATTTTTTATGTTGAACCTGAAGCCAATAAGGGGAAATCGTAGTTTGCTCAAAAATATAATAATCCCATCCGTCAAGTTTGATTTCAAATTTGTAACATTTTTGTTTTGATATAGCTGACTGTTGTGTATACCGTAGATCCGCGGCAACTTGTCTCACCCAGGATTCTATCTGCATATCATCCAAAAAAACTATAACGCGTGGAGTAACGATGAGCGCCCCTGTTAAAATTATCGTTGATACCATGACAAGCTCCAAGAGGGTAAAACCCTGGATTCTGTTTGAAAAATTGCTTAAGGATCTTAAAGGTGAAGGACGGCGAAGAAAAAAATAAAAATAGGATGATAATAAAAGAATGGCTTGAAAATTGGATGACCTTTGTTTTCTAAAATACTCCGAAAAAGCGCCCATGGACAGCAATGACCTCCTATTACCATGTTGCTGGATTTTCCGAGTTGTTTGTACAGTAACCATTGAGAGCCACATCGCAGGAAGCAATTGTATGAGTAGAGGCAACACTTCCGGTAGCGGGAGTATAATTCCAGTTTGTTGTATTGGTGATCTTTTCTTGAGGAAACGTGCGAAGATAAATATTCCCGGTTTTCGGAGCTGCGACAGTCAAATTCGTGAGAACCAGTGGATACAATCCCTCGTTAGCCTTGTAAAGATCAACGGCTGTACGAATACTTTCCAAGTTTGCTTTTGTCGCCGCCACTCTCGCCGCATCCCCTTGGTTAGCAAAACGAGGAATAATGATCGCCGCCAATAAACCAATAATCACGATCACCATAATCAATTCAACTAACGTGAAACCCTTCGACACCAACCTCCTGTTTTTGTTCTCATGCATAAGAATAATCACCGGACCTTTCTTGTTCTAATCGTCTTGAAAGTGCTTTTTGACTTCCGATCAAAACTTTAACCGTGCATCCCTTTCATAATATCCGTGAGTGGTAAAAAAATAGAAACTGTAATAAAACCAATGATAATACTCATGACCACAATCATAACGGGCTCTATAAATTTTGTAAAACTTTTAATCGCCTGATCAACCTCTCGATCATAAAAATCCGCCACTTTGCCCAAGACCTCCTCCAGAGCTCCCGTCGACTCTCCCACACGAATCATACTGACCACCATATCCGGGAATACTTTCGTTTGTCCCAAAGGCTCGGCAATTGTCTTTCCTTCGCTGACTCGAGAAGCTACATCCTTCAGCGCTTTATTAACAACCATGTTATCGATGGTATCGTTTGCAACCTCCAACGCAGTAAGCATCGGAATGCCGGCGCTGATCAGTGTTGTCAACGTTCGAGTAAAGCGCGCCGCCACGGTTTTCTTGACCAAGACGCCAATTCCCGGCAGGTTGAGTTTTAGATAATCAAAATTGTACCGTCCTATTTTTGTCCTAACATACATGCGCACAATGAGCAGACCGCCAATGACAACACCGACAAATAAATACCAATAATATTTCAAATACAAACTTGCATCTAACATAAATTGTGTCGTCCAGGGGATATGCGCCCCAATTTCTTCAAACACTTCGGAAAATTTGGGCAAGACGTAAGTCACTAAAAAAATCACAACCGCCAGACATATCGTTAGAAGGATCATTGGGTAAGCCATGGCTGAACGAATACGGGATGAAATTTCTTCTTGATTCTCATAGAAGATGGCCATACGATGTAAAACTTCATCTAAAACTCCACCAACTTCTCCTGAATAAACCATCTGGATAAACAGTTTCGGGAAGATGGCGCGGTGCGCCTTTAATGATTCGGAAAAAGATGTTCCCTCTTTAACACGAGATTCGACATCTCTCACCGCCGCTTTTAATAAGGGATTATCCGATTGTTCCTGGATGATCGCTAAACTTTTAATAAGAGTCACCCCGGCGTTAAGCATGGTGTAAAGCTGCCAACACAATACAGAAAGTTCTTTAAATTTTAATCGAGGAGAAATGACCAACCGGCTGCTTCCCGAGCTGTGAGACAATTTTTTCCCTGCGAATTCAATGAGAAAATAATTCTTCTCATCCAGTTTGAGACGAAGATCTTTTCCATCCGCGGCATCAAGACTTCCTTCAATCACCTTCCCGGCTTTGTCTCTGACTTTATAATAAAAGTTGGGCATGAGTTTTTATTATTGTTCGGCGAATGTTACCCGACGGACTTCTTCAATGGTTGTGAGGCCTCTCAAAACCTTTTCAAAGCCGTCTTCCCAAAGCGTTTTCATCCCTTCCTTTTGAGCCAACGCGCGAATTTCATCACTGGTCTTATTAGCGTGAATCAAGGCGCGCAGTTCTTTGTCGACGCCCATCAATTCGAAAATTCCGATTCTTCCCCAATAGCCTGTGTTACGACACTTCTCGCACCCATCTCCCCGATAAAAGGTAAATTCCAAGGCTCTCCGGTCCAACCCTGTACCTTCAAGATCCCGTTCGCTGAGTTTGAACGATTTCTTACATTGAGGACAAATAGCTCTGACCAAACGCTGTGCCAGGACCCCGCAGATCGAAGAGGCGACGAGAAATGGCGGAAGATTCATGTCCACCAGGCGAACAATGGAACTGGGAGCGTCATTGGTATGTAGAGTGCTAAAGACTAAATGGCCAGTTAAGGCGGCGCGCACCGCGATATCTGCTGTCTCAAAATCTCGTATTTCTCCAATCATAATCACATCGGGATCCTGGCGTAGTATCGACTTGAGGCCTTCCGCAAAAGTAACTCCAGCTTTAACGTTTACTGAAATCTGGTTGATACCTTTTAATTCATATTCAACCGGATCCTCAAGAGTAATAATATTTTTATCTGGAGAATTAATAATCTGAAGCGCAAGATAAAGGGTAGTAGTTTTACCGCTGCCCGTCGGGCCTGTAACCAAAATGATACCAAATGGTCTTTCAATCATCGCCTTAAACTGCTTTAAAATGCGTTCATCAAACCCTGCCTCTTCTAATCCTTTACGCACGCTCGTCTGATCCAGCAAGCGCATGACAACCTTTTCCCCATAAGTTGTCGGTATGGTGGAAACTCGTACATCAATATCCTTCTCGTCGATCCGGATCTTGAATCGCCCGTCCTGCGGGCTACGCTTGATGGAAATATCCATACCAGCCATGATCTTTATGCGGGATATGATTGATTCCTGTAAACGCTTAGGCGGGATCATAGCCTCACGCAAACCTCCGTCCACGCGGAAACGAATGCGCAGTTTATTTTCCTCGGGCTCAATATGAATATCGCTCGCCCGTTCCTGGACGGCCTGTTGTATCATAGTATCGACCAATCGTATGATCGGGGCTTCTTCAGCAACCACAATATCATCCGATGACGGTGATGCGGCATTCTCTTCACGAATCGCATCCATCTCTTCAGCCTTTTTAGCAGCGCCGCGAATAATTTCTTCAATGGGTTGCTTATTTCCATAAAACTTTTCAATCGCCTGAGAAATATTTTCACGCTTGCTCATAGCAACTTCAATCTTGCATTTCGTCATCCTTTCTAAATCGTCAATGGCAAAAACATCCAGAGGATCCACCATAGCCACTTGCAACACATTTTTCTCTTTCGCAAAAGGAATCGCCCAATATTGCCGGCATATTTTTTCGGGAATCAATTGAAACACTTGGGGGTCGCTCACGCGGCTGACAATATCGTATATAACAGGAATTCCAAGCGAGGCATACATAAAATCAATGAGCTTATCTTCTGAGATAAATCCCTTGTCAACGAGAATCTGGCGTAAAAAAACTTTTGTTTCCCAGTGTTTCTTTAAAGCGAAGTCAAACTGCTCGCGGGTAATCAATCCACTGGAAACCAATTTCTCCGCCAAATTAAGTCTTATATACTCAGGCATAGTCTCAGAATGACTTTATTGTTAGGCATATTCTTTAAAAAATAAATCATCAGGCATCACTTAAAGTCCGTATACGATCAACTAATGCTTGGATCGTGAACGGCTTGGCAATAGCGAGATATAATGTGGAACCAACACGCACCAGAGGAGAAGACTGAGTATCCCCTGTCACAAGGCCTGAAATAAACAATACTCTGATATTTTTTAAATCTTGATCTTGTTGTAACAATCGGACAATCTCAGGTCCATCCATATCTGGCAGGACGATGTCCATAAGGATGCAATCCGGCCGAAAGATCTTGGCTTTGGCCAAAACCTGCTGACCTTCTTGGACGATATTGACGACATAACCATTTTCGATCAATTTTTTTCCCATCAAAGACAAAATTTCCTGATTATCATCCACTATTAGGATTTTACGAATCATAGTAAAATATTTTATATAAAAATATTATGGAAAGCATTATATCATTGGGGAAATAAGGTGTCTTGGATGATTATTTATTTTTTATCGAAAAGTTTATTTCCGAATTCTTTTAGTATTTTAAACTCAGATAAGCCGGCCCGTGCTTCTTGAGACAAGTGATAGGTCATCTTAATATAGATATGATACGGTGGGATAAGTTCTTCTCCCTCTTTTTCTAATCGAGTGCAAACCTGTACTCCGGATATATTTCCTTTAGCCGGAGCGGTATTTTCTTTGCACGTAAATAGGTCAGAGAATAAAAAATATTTTGGGGAGATTTTTGATTGAAAGGAGATGCTTTGAAGACACAAGAGAGTCCTTTTACCCCTCGAAAGCCACCACATTTTCACCACAAATTTTGGCTTGAAACCTATCATACAACGAAGTCACACCTGCTCAAAACCGGACTTTGCTTACGTCTTAATATATTGAAATGTATTAAAATACAGGGATTAAAATAGGAAGCAAAATTACTTCTGCTGTCCTTTTACACCACCGTACGTACGGTTCCGTATACGGCGGTTCATAAAGATTTTAAGAGTTCGTCAGCTTTGTTTGTAAGGCCACTAATCCAAGTT
>Ga0209515_10000472_pt1 | contig 74225 bp, 60 predicted proteins | sample Subgroupgradi54m_FD_187454 | JGI IMG/M metagenome (GOLD analysis project Ga0209515, IMG submission 187454) | Subsurface groundwater microbial communities from S. Glens Falls, New York, USA - GMW60B uncontaminated upgradient, 5.4 m (SPAdes)... ...
GCCTCGACGTGTTCGCTCGTGGTACCGACAACCAGCTCTGGCACAAGTGGTGGACCGGCACCGTGTGGTCGGGCTGGGAGAACCTGGGCGGGGTGGTGGTGGGCGATCCCGCGGCGGTGTCGTGGGCCCCGAACCGCATCGACATCTTCGTGAAGGGCACCGACAACCAGCTCTACCACCGATGGTGGGACGGCACGCACTGGTCCGGCTGGGAAGCTCTCGGCGGCGTACTGGCCTCCGGTCCCGCGGTCGCGTCCTGGGCTGCGAACCGCTTGGATGTGTTCGTGAACGGCACCGACACCCAGCTCTGGCACAAGTGGTGGGACGGTACGGGCTGGCGTGGATACGAGCCCCTCGGCGGTGCACTCACCTCAGCTCCCGGCGCCGTCTCGTGGGCTCCGAACCAGATCGACGTCTTCGTGCGCGGCACCGATAACCAGCTCTGGCACAAGTTCTTCGCCTAACGCGCATCCGATGAACTCCCGGACGCGGCACGGGATCAGCAGCTACTGACCTGAACCGCCCGGGTTTCATCGAGGCGCCGGCGAGGACCACCGTCCCTCCTGACTGGGCTGTTCGGCTCTGAGCGACCTGCGGCGAACTGCGGGACGAGGCCGACCTCGGTGGGCGGACCCTGATCGCTACCTTCGCTGCTGCGTCGAGCCGCGGTCGTCATCGCCCCGGCCGACTCAGTCACAGCGAGTCGGGACGCCGAGGGGGAGGGGGATCGGGGGCAGAGCGCGTGAGGAGGAGTTGCCTCGAACCGCTGACCGGTTCCGACGACCTGGGCTCCGGTGCGATCCGTGCGCCACGCCGTATATCGGACTCCCGCTCACGACGAGGAGCGAGGGGGGTCGCAGTCCCGAGGATCCGGGCGCCGCGTGGTAGGTTCCCTCGTTCGTGGCGATGTCGCCCTGCGCGGTCCCACCGCGCCCGATCCCCCCGGCGACCTCGGTGGAACACGCGTGAAGAGCACTGGTGATGCGCGACGAGAGCGCCGCGTGAACCGGATCCTGATCACGTTGGTCGCGATCGGGCTCTTCTGCATCTACCTCGCAATCCAACGCCAAGAAGTGCTCTCGTACGACGGCAAGATCATGCTGAGCGTCGCGCGCAACCTCGTGTCGCAGCACTCCCTCGGCACGGATCCCGCGGTCGACATGTTCCACACGAACACGCCTTACAGCACGTATGGCATCGGCACGAGCCTGCTCCTCGCACCGTTCAGCGCGATCCAGGGAACGGAGCGTCTCGACGGCGGCTTCTGGGTGACGCTCGCGAACCCCTTGATGCTCGCGCTCGCCGCCGGCGTCATGATCAAGATCGGGCTCGCGTTGGGTTGGGCGCGTCGGTGGGCGGTTCTCGCGGCGCTCGCGTTCGGGCTGCTCACGCTCGCACCGAGCCAGAGCATCGAGTTGTTCGCGGAACCGAGCGTCACCTTCTTCAGCCTGCTCGTCGCTTGGGGATGCCTTCGTTGGCAGCACGACGATGCGATCGGGTCCTGGCTGGCCGGGATCGGTGTCGGGGGCGCGATGCTGTTCCGGGCCGATGCGATCCTGCTCACCGGAAGCATGCTGCTGTTCCTGCCGATGTTCGTCGGGCTCCGCAAGCTGGTCGGCGAGTGGCGTCGATTGGTCGGCGTCGTCGTGCCGATCGCCGCCTCCGCGAGCGTCCTCGCTTGGTACAACATCCATCGCTACGGCGACGTGACGAAGTTCGGCTACGGCGACGCCGGCAGCTTCAACATGCCGCTCTGGAAAGGGCTCGACGAGCTGTTGCGGCTGCCGGGGAAAGGATTCTTCTGGTTCAACCCGCTGCTGCTCACCGCCATCCCCGGGTTCGTCTGGCTGTGGCGACGCAACCGCGCGTTCACCGCGATGATCGCAACCCTCGCCTTCGCCCGGGTGGTCCTCTACGCGAAGTGGTTCGACCCGGGCGGTGGCGTCGGCTGGGGGCCGCGGCTCCTCTTGCCGCTGTGCGCGTTCCTGATGTTCCCGGCCGCGGAGGCCTGGCAGCGCGTTACCCGGCTTCGCGGTGCCTGGCGGCCCGCGCTGGCCGGTGTGGTGATCATGCTCGCCCTCGTGAGCGAAGGGCTCTCGGTCATCTCGGTCTGGGTCCCGTACGAGCAGCACTGGAACGATCTCGCGGCACCGCGCCCCGGTGATCGCCCGCGCGTGCAACAGCACCGTATCGATGACTACTACCGCAGCATCGACCAGGGTCCGATTCTCGGGAACATCCGGCTGCTCGATCACGCCTCGAGGTTCCCGCTGTCGCACTTCGAGGGCGGTCCGGACCTCACCGGGATCCTCGCGTTGGCGGGCGGCATCGCCGGTTGCGGCGTCGCCGTCGGGCTTGCTTTCGCGGCCGATCGCCGACGTTTGGGCACACGGGGTGACCGCGCTGGCTCGGTGGACGACATAGGTCGCGGGCCGGGCCCGTTGCCGTTCGGCGAATCGGTCGAGACACCGACGCCGGCGGCGCGTTGAGTTCACACGGGCGGGTCCCGCTCCCGGTCCTCGCTCGATCCTGCACCACCGGCGCACGGTGAGTGCGACTCCCGGCCCGCTCGGGTCCGTCACGATTCCGTCCGGCGCCGGGTGACCCGGTGCTCGACGACCTGGTCCGTCCCGGGCTTCTCACGCGAGCCCGGTGGCGCCGTGAGCTCGGCTACGTCGCGCTCGCGCTGACGGCGGCACTGCCCTCGTCCTAGTTCGAGGCGCGCGTGCCACTCCCTGCCCCACGATCGGTCACGAACCGCTCTTCGCGCTGTTCAGCGGCCGCTGTGTCGACGCAGCCCGCACGCGCGCGGCTCGACCGGCAGCTGTCGCCGCTGACTCCCGCTGCGCGGCGATTCTGGAACCACCGACGATTCGGCGCCTCGACACGATGAGCAGCAGCGCGACAGCCCCACCGAGGAGACCGTCCGCGACTCGTGGCACCACTCCCGCGACGTCGGCCGTCGCGGGCAGCATGAAGCGATCCGTGCGCCATGCCGTGTAGCGCGCGCACCGGTAGTAGTCGCGGGACTCCGTCGAGATGTTGTAGCTTCCCCATTTCGGGCATCGGGCATCCGGGTAGAAGAGCTTCGCAGCGGGGGCCGAGTTCCAGACGACCCCGACCTCGGGAAGCAGCGCGAGCGTGGCCACGCCGATAACGAGCACGATCCCAGCAACTGAGCGCAGAACCGTGCGCACCACCGCATTGATGTCGTCGCGTACGACGTAAACGCCGACGAGGACGAACGCGGGGACGAACGGCACCATGAGCCGCGGACCCCAGGCGACCCAGCCGAAGGGCGACCACCATGAGGCGAGTCCCCACGTCGTCGCGGCGACGACGACGAGCAGCGCGAGCCCGGGAAGCCACGAGTGCGCATCCCGGGGTGATCTGCACACCCGCCAGCCGACCACTCCGGCGACCGCCACGAGGAGCAACGTTCCGAGCGTCCAATAGAAGAGGAGCCCAGTGTTGGTACCGAACCACATCGCGAGCGAGAAGTTCAACCTGTCATGGATGCCGGGGGGATTGACGTTTGCGTGTAAGTAGTAGCTGTTCTGCACGGTGCCGAACCTGAACACGTTGAAGAGCATGTTCAGGCTCGTCCCTACGCCGGCACCGGCGAGAAGGGGAAACAACCACCGCCTGGGAGGAAGGATGCCATCGTGGGCATCCCGGGCGGCCAGCACCCCGACAACCAGGAGGATCGGCGCCGCCGTCTCCTTGCTCAGGCAAGCGACGGCGAGGGCGCAGGCGGCGAGCAGCGGCCGGCGGACGAGCACTGCGCTGACGAACAGCGTCATGAAGAAGGTCGCCAGCATCTCGCCGAGGCTGGCCACGGCGTAGTAACTGAGGGGACCCGTCACGCCTAGCACCATCAGAAGGCTCGCCCAACCCGCTCCAAGCACGCGGCGGCCTACCAGCCAGAGGCACACGAGCGTGCCGATGAAGGCGAATGTATTCACCCACACCAGGCCGTGGAGCACCGCGAGGGTGGCGAGACCGCCTTCGATGAGTACCGCGGCTGGGAGGTACTGGAGGAGCGGGAAAGCGTGGACCCGCGAGACGACAGGCGGGACTCCGCCAGCCACGCTCCCACAGTGCGTCCACGTTCCGTGCCTCACGCAGTCGACGGCGACCCTGGCGCCGGAGACGAGGTTGGCCGGGTCGGTGCCGGGGAGACCCACGTACCCGTGCCGACGACCATCGACGATGAGGAGGAGGATGTAGGCCCCGAGCGACACGCCTCCCGCGAGTCCCAGCATCGTCGTCGGAGGCCAACCGACCCGATGCTGTCTCTCGGCCACAAGTTGCGCCCGTGTGACCGAGCCCGACCCCACGCTCCGACTGTAGCGCCCGGTGCGTTTCACCCCGGGCAGCGGCCGGTGGCTACGCGACCGCGACGGGCTGCAGCCCGGGCGAGCGTCATGCACGAGTGCAGGTCCGTGTAGACCGTGCCGTGCCCGACCAAGCTGCGGGCGAGGCGTGCCCGGCACCCGGCGTGGCGGGGAGTCATCGCAGTTGCCCCCGGCAGTTCGCGCCGGACACGAGTCGAGAGGATCCGGGGCGCGGCCGATGGGAAAGGGTTGGTAGAGGTCACTCGAGCGTCATGAGCTCCTCGGCCGGGTAGCTCCGGTACAGGAACGACGGCTTCTTGGCGCCCGGCTCGCCGGCGACGCGCGCGCACACGAAGATGTATTGGCCGAGGTCATGCTCGCGGAACCTCACGAGTGGGGCGACCGCCTCGAGCGCGCGGCGGTCTACGAGCACGTGGTGAGCGTCGGCGGTGAACATCGTCTCGATCTCGAAACCCAGATAGCCGAGCAGCAGATGCAGTTCGTGCTTGTTGTACTCCCGGTTGTGCCGCCCGTAGGGACCGAAGCCGGAGTATGGGTCGTAGATGTTCACGCCGGCGACCATGCGCAGCACGTTCTCGAGCCGGTTCACGTTGGGAGTTGTGAGCACGAGCCGGCCGTCCGGGCGGAGCACGCGACGGATCTCGAGCAGCACCCTGACCGGGTCCATGAGCAGATGCTCGATGATCTCGCAGAACAAGACGCAGTCAAAGCTCCCGTCGGGATAGGGGAATCGCTCGGCCTCCATGTTGAACAGCGACGAGGTGTAGTCGCGCCGAACGACCTCGTTGGTGACCAGGTGTCGGTAGGTGCAGGTTTGAGTCAGGGTACGTCCCGGCCGGTCCGGGCCGACGTAGTTGGCCAGCTCCAACTCGAGGCCGGTGAACTCCTGGAGGAGCGTGGTGATGAAGTACGGGTTCGCGCCCAGCTCGAGACACCTGCCACGGAGATCGCGCGCGAGCCCGTATGTATGGACTGCCCGGAAGAAGCAGTCGGCGCAATACGCGTCGAGCTGACCGGGAAGCGCGTCGTCGAGCGAGAGCGACATCAGCATGCTTCGAAGCGGCTCCTCGCCGACTCCGGGAGGCAACGGAAGCGGGAGCTCGACCGGGAACAGTTCACGCGTCGCCACCGTGCCGCTTGCCTCGTCATGGCCCCGGGCATCGAGCCAGTTCTTGAACCTGCGCGCGTGCCGCTGCACAGGCTCCGAGGCCCGACGGAGCGCCCGGCGGATCACGGAAGGGGTCGTGTCGATGAGTAGCCTCAGCCGGCGGCCCGCCGGCCGAGCCGGCCAGTCGAGACGCGGATCTGAAGTGGGAAGTGCACGAGCCCGATGGTCTTGCCCGGGTTGAGCACCTCGAAGAAGTCTTTTGCCTCGCGGTGGTCGTAGGAAGTTCCGCCGTCGTGGTTGTGGATCCCCAGGTTGACCTGGTACACGCCGTCGAGGAGCGGCACCCGCTCCAACCCGAACGCGACCTCGCCCGTCCCCTCGACGGGCCCGACGTCGACGTCGAGGACGTCCGTGTTCGTGCCGAGCAACAGCGTGCCCTTCTGATCGAAGATGTTGATGGCAAACACGACGTCGTCGATCCGCTGAGGTGCTTCGTAGGTCATGCGGATGGTGAGGGGCTCGCCGGGGAGCAGGTGCTGCCGGCCTTGCACCGGATACTCGAGAGTAGCGCCGGTGATACGGATCGCGAGCGTCTTCCGGACCCCCGGGTGGTCGAGCTCCTCCGGCACCTCGAGGCCCCGCCGCAGCAGCGTGTCGCGGAAGGCGAGCACGGCCTCGCCCGGCATGCCCACGTTCACGAGCTGGCCGCGATCGAGCACCGCGGCGCGATCGCAGATCTGGCGAACAAGATCGGCGGCGTGGGTGACGAGCAGGATCGTGCGCCCCTCGCGTTGGAAGTGCTTGATGCGCGCGAGGCACTTCCGTTGGAAGGCCTCGTCGCCTACCGCGAGCACCTCGTCGATGAGCAGGACCTCGGGATCCACGTTCACCGCGACCGCGAACGCCAGCCGCGCGTACATGCCCGAGGAGTAGTGCTTCACCTGCATGTCGATGAACCGCTCGAGCTCGGCGAAGGCGACGATGTCGTCGAAGATCCGCGTGATCTCGGCGCGCGGCAGCCCGAGGATCGAACCGTTGAGGAAGACGTTCTCGCGGCCTGTGAGGTCCGGGTGGAAGCCGGAGCCGAGCTCGAGCAAGGCCGCGATGCGGCCCGCTTTGACGATCCGGCCCTCGGTCGGACGAAAGATCCCGGCGACGCACTTGAGGAGGGTCGACTTCCCCGAACCGTTGTGGCCGAGCAAGCCGACCGTCTCACCCTGCCTCACGCTGAGATCGACGTCGCGCAGAGCCCAGAACTCCTCGTACGGCAGGCGACCGAACCGGATCACCCGCTCCTTGAGCGAGTGCGCCTTCTCCTTGTAGAGGCGGAAGCGCTTGCCTACGCCCTCGATCTCGATCGCGGAGCGCACAGTCTCAGATCTCCTCGGCGATGTTGTCTTCCAACCGACCGAAGATCACCAGGGCCGCGAGGAGAAGCGCGATCGAGACGGCGGCGAGGATGCCAATGTTACGTAGGTACCACCACACCGACGCGTCGGGCAACACCTTGGTCTTGCCGCCGTCCACAGTCGTCTTGTTGTAGATCGCGCGCTGGAAGGTGATGATGGCACAGGTGATCGGGTTGAGGAGGTACAGCGAGCCCCATTGCCCGAGCCGGTCGGCCACCCTCCGGAACGGGTAGACGATCGGCGTCATCCAGAACCACGCGAGCAGCGCCAGCTCGAGTAGGTGCTGAGTGTCGCGCAGGTACACGTTGATGGCGGAGAGCGCGAGCGCGAGCGCGCCCAGGAACAGCACGAGCGCGAGGAACGCGGGGACGAGCGCGGGAAGGAACTCGGGCGCGGGCGCGTACCGGAACGCGATGAGCGCCACGACGAGCACGAGCGACTGGAGGAAGAAGTGCACCAGCGCCGCACCGATCGACGCGAGCGGGAGGATCTCGCGGGGGAACCAGACCTTGCCGACCAGGGCGCCGTTGCCGGTGATGGACATGGTCCCACCGCTGAGAGCGTTGGAGAAGAACGTCCACGGTAGGAGCCCGGCGAGCAGGAAGATCGCGAAGTACGGCAGGCCGCCGGGCAGGAAGACCTGGAAGACGATGTAGAAGACAACTAGGTAGAGCAGCGGGTTGAGCAGCGACCACACGAAGCCCAGGACGCTGTTCTTGTACTTGACCTTGAGCTCCTTGCGGGTGAGGTTCGCGAGGAGCTCCCGGTAGCGCCACACGTCGGCCGCGCGTCGAAGAGGGCTCGGGCGCCGCGTGACGTCGGCACCCCCGGGCCGGAGACGCACTGCGGTGCGGGGAACGGTGCTCAAGCTGGGCTCACGGGTCGGGTGAGGACACGAACGTCACAGATCGGGAAGATCTCGCTCCCTAATCTTAGGCTCCCCAGGCCGGCGCGGCCGGGTTCCGACATCGGCTGTCACAGCGCGAGCGCCCTCCGGCGACGGTCCGGGCCGGACTGCCGCCGCCAGGTCGCGACCACGTTCTCGACAAAGTCCTCGTACCGCACCAGGAGGTCGTCCCACCGGTAGCGGGACTCCACGTACGTTCGCCCTGCCGCGCCGAGCGACGCCGCGAGCTCCGCAGACTCCACGAGCATCTCGAGGGCACCTTCGAACTCCGCGAATCCTCGATAGGGAATCGCGCCACCGCTCCGTCGTGCCTGGCCCACCAGCACCTCGCAGTGGCCCTGCACGAGTGCAGGCCGTTGGTGGGCCCAAGCCTCGATGAGCACGATCGACAAGCTCTCGTAGTAGGAGGGCTGAGCCAGGCCGAGACAGCCGGCGAGCGCGGTCTCCTTCGTCTCCTCGTCGACCGCGCCGGTCAGGACGGCACCGGCCTCGGTGGGCAGCTCACTCACGGGATCGCCGAGCACGACGAGCGCGACCGGCTCCGCATGGCGCGACGTGTACGCGCCGAACATCGCGGCCAACTCGCCGGAGCCTTTCCCGGGGTCGACTCGGCCCACGTAGAGCAGGTACGGAGTGTCCCCGAGCCCGAAGCGGGCTCGGAAGCCCGCGACGTCGTGGCTCTCGGAGTCGACCGAGTCGAGGTCGACGCCCATGCCGATGACGATCGACGGTCTGAATACCCCGAAGCGCCCCTCCACCAGCGTTTGCTCCTCTTCAGTGTTGTACCCGAACGCGTCGACGAGATGGAACATCGGGTCGAACAGACCGAGTCGGAGCGCGGGCTCGTCGTGCGCGAGCGGGTGCAGCACGGTGGGAGCCAGCCCGGCGACGGCGTGGAGACCGTCGTAGGAAGATGCGTACAGGTAAGTGAAGAAGATGACCGCGTCGAAGTCGCCGGCGTGGCCGCGCAGCCAGGCAGGGAGATCCGGGAGGTCGGGGCCGAGCATTCGCATCCACTCTCGCTGCACGTGGTGCGCCACGGGCCTGCGGGAACCGACGACCCGGCGATGTAACGGCCCGAAGAAGCGGTCGTCGCGCGGCACGCGGACGGGGAGACGGTGAACACGGACGCCGTCGGCGATCTCTGTTCCCGCCGGGTACTCGTTGGCCCAGTCGACATAGCTGATCGCGCAGCTGGTGATCACCTCGACGTCGTGGCCCCGGCCCGCGAGCCGGATCGCGAACTCACGGCAATGGCGCTCCGCTCCACCGAGCGCTTCGCGACCGAAGCGCTGTACGACGAACAACAGTCGCACCTCAGGCCACCTCGAGCAGCGCCGCGAGGAACTCGGCCCGGGCGGTGTCCGGATCGAAGGCCTCGAGACGGCGCCGTCCGCGCGCCACCAGCTCGACCCTGAGCGCGGGTGACTCGCAGAGCTCGGCCATCGCCTCGGCAAGGAGCAGCGGGTCGCTGTCGGCCGGAAGGAGCAGGCCGGCGTCGCCGAGCGTCTCCGGAATCGCGGTGAACGCGCGGGCGAGCACCGGCAGGTCGAACGCCATCGCCTCCAGCAACGGGACGCACAGCCCCTCGTGCTCGCTCGCGGTCACGAACACCGTCGCGCCCCGGTAGGCCGCCACGAGCTCTTCGGGTGTCACCCCACCCAGAAGCCACGCGCCGGGCAGATTCAGCTCCCGCACCAACTGCACGAAGACCCGCTCGAATGCGGCAAGCCGCGGATAGCCGGCGAGGATGAGGGTGGCCTCGGGCACGAGCTTGGTGACGAGCACGTGATACGCCTCGACGAGGAGGTCGGGCCGTTTGTGAGGAAGAAGCTGGCCGACGAAGAGCAGCACGGGTCCATCGAGCGCGCTGAGCTTGCTCGTCAGCGCGTGGTCCGGGCGCACGGCGTGGAGGTGCGCCGGATCGACGACCAGTGGCGCAACCCGGACCCGCGGGAACCCCAGCGCGCGCAGCTCGCTGGCGTTGTACTCCGAGTCTGCGATCGCGAGCTGGACACGCTCGGGAAGCCGAGCGAGCTCCCTTCGTCCCTCGCGGAGCAGCCGAGCGAACGCCGCGTCGTAGGGCGCGAAGAACTCCGGTGGCGTGATGTTGTGGTACACGAGGACCAAGCGCTCGGGACGTTCGGCGAGAAAGCGCGAGAGCTGGAGGTCGCCGATCGACAGGTGCACCACGAGGAGGTTCTCACCGGTCTTCGCGGAGCTCCTCCGCGAGTATTCCGCGAGCGGCAGCACCTTCTTGGTGAGGGCGGGATCCCGGTGGGCCGCGAACACATCAGAGGGACCCGCGCAGCGCAGGAGGCGGCGATACTCGAGTGCCGTGTTGGTGATCGCGTCGCCGGGCGCAGCGGCCACGACGATCTGGTGGATCTCCATCAGCGTGTGGCGATGATGGCGTAGTCCTGTGCCGCGAAGAGCAGCGCGTTGAGGTTGGCGACGTTGGCGTTGATGCGTCGGGCGGCCTCGTCGTCGCCCGGCACCTCCTGGAGGATCTCGTGGCGCTTGGGCGGGTTCCGCCACTCGATCTCGACGGCGGAGAAGCCCGCCTCGCGGAACAGGAAGTCGAGGTAGCTGGGGTGCACGGGCCGGAGGTGGGTCGGGTCGAGATAGAAGGAACGCGCGAAGACGTAGAGCGACTGGGGGTTGACGGTCTCGATGATCACCTTGCCGCCTGGCCGAACCTTGCGTTCGGCCAGGGCGACCAGGTCGACGAGCTCCTGCGCACCCAGGTGTTCGACGACCTGGATGAGAGCCAACCCCCCGAGCGCGCCGTCCTCGAGCGTCCGAAGATAGGTGTTGCCGTCGTCGAGCACCGCGTCGAAGCCCCGCTCCGCGGCCAGCTTCACGAGCACCGGGTCTGTCTCGACGCCCTTGGCTGCCACGCCGAGCTCGTCGAGCAGCTGTAGGAGCTCGCCGCGGCCGAACCCGATGTCGAGAACCGGCTCACAGCCGGCGAAGCGCTGCGTGAGGTCGCGGTAGCGTTCGAGCAGCTCCCTACGGCTGCCCCGGAACGCGGCCTCGAATCGCTCGCTCTCGTACCAGGGCTCGAAGGGCGCCTCCGCGACGTCGGTCGGTCGGGCCTCACGAACCCGCCGGTCGATGATCTCGACCAGGTCGGCCCGCTGGGCGTTGAGGGCTTGTTGCTGGCTGGCGATCAGCGCGTGCAGGATCTCGAGCTGCTGCGAGACGGCAGACCCGGCCGTCTGATCGACCAACTCCAGCGGCTCGACCATGGCTTCGAGCACGTCCTGTACGGCCTGGGCGAAGCTCCGAACCTGGCTGAGCACACCCTGGGTCTGACGGGCGACGGTCTTGGCCACGAGCCGGTGGAGCAGCGAGCCGCCACGGAAGCGCGACGACGTCGCAATGTTCTCCGCGGCGAACTCGGCGGCATCGTGCACGGCGTCGACCCGCTCTCGGATCGAGCGGCCGCCGCTGCGGAGGGCGGCGACGTGGCGGTAGTGGGCGTCGAGATCGTGCTCGAGTCCGGGCGGATACGCCCCGCTTCGCCGCCGTTCCTCGACTCGAGCCCGGAGCTGCTCGACCAGCTCGTCCACCGAAGACGAGCCGGGCTGCTGCGCGTCCATCAACGGCGGAGCGTAGCAGAGCGCGTTTCGCGCTCCGGTGTGCAACCCCGTTGCCGCGACCGCTGTGGATAGCATCACCCTCGTGGAACTCGAGGAGCTGCAGCGAAACTGGGACGAGTTCGGCAAGCGGGACCCGCTCTGGGCGATTCGCACCTGCCCGGACACGCTCGGTGGGAGGTGGGATGTCGCGGCGTTCTTCCGATCCGGCGACGCGCACGTCGCCGCGCTCGTTCATCGGCTCGACGAATTGGAAAAGACGGCGCGGCGCAGTGTGCTCGACTTCGGATGCGGTGTCGGGCGTCTCAGCCAAGCATTCGCGACGCGCTTCGACGAGTGCTGGGGCGTCGACATCGCGCCGTCGATGATCGAGCGCGCGCGGGAGTTCAACCGACACGGCGAACGGGTGCACTATGTCGTGAACGACGCCCCGGACTTGAGTCGCTTCCCGAACGACCGTTTCGACCTGGTGTTCTCGTTCATCGTGCTCCAGCACATCCGACCCGAGTTGTCGATCCGGTACATCCGTGACTTCTTCCGCGTATGCGCGCCCGGCGGCGCGGTGGTGTTTCAGCTCCCGTCGCACATCGTCGTCGAGCCTCTCCCCCGGACCGCCTATGCGGCAGCGATCGATGCCTGGGTGCCGAAGCGCCTGATGGCTGGGGACCAGGCCGAGCTGACGGCCCGCGTGCGCAACGTCGGAAGCTCGACGTGGGACGCCAGCGCGAGGAGCTTCCTGCGACTCGGCAACCACTGGCTTGCCCCAGACGGTCGAAGCGTGCGGCAAGACGATGGTCGGGCGCCGCTCCCACATGACGTCGCGCCCGGGCAGTCGGTCGAGGTGAGCCTTCCGGTCACAACACCAATCGATCCCGGCCGATACGTGATCGAGCTCGACATGGTCCAAGAGCACGTGGGGTGGTTCGCCGACCGGGGCTCCGGAGCCCTACGGGCTGCGGTCGAGGTCGCCCCGTCGAGCGACCGCCGGCCATGGGTGGCGAAAGTGCGACGATTCCTCGCCGGAGGTGCAGCTCCCGACGAAGACGACGAGCCATCGGAGCCGGTCATGGAGATGCACGCGGTGCCACGGCAGGAAGTGCTCGCGCTCGTCGAGGAGTGCGGCGGCGTGATCCTCGCCGTCGAGCTCAACGACAACGCCCCGCCCTGGGAGAGCTACATGTACTACGCGACGAAGCCGGCGACCGTCTCGAGGAACGAGGCGTAGCGCTCGATCACACACGGCCAGGTGTACCGGTCAGCTACGTACGCCGATCCGCAAGCCGCCATGCCGTCGCGGAGATCGCGCGATCCCGTCAACAGATCGAGTGCCGCCTCGAACTGCGCGTAGCCCTCGAACCAGAGCCCGCCTCCAGAACGGCGGCAGTGCTCTCGGGTGACTGCGCAGGCGCCGTTGACGAGCGCGGGCACGCCCGCGGACCACCCTTCGAGCAGCGCGAGCGAGAACGACTCGTATCGAGACGGTGCGACCAGCACCGTTGCCCCCCGCAGCAGGCCCCACTTCGTCGACTCGTCGACGGGTCCGGAGAGCACGACGTCGGGATGCGGCCTCGGTGCTCCGATGACCGGCCCGACGAGCACGAGCGCGAGCGGACCGGGCCGTCGCTCCTTATACGTCGAGAACCAGTGCACGAGCGGGCCGGTGCCCTTGGCGTCGTCGACCCGGCCCAGGTAGAGCAGATAGGGACGGTCCTCGAGCCTCAATTCTTGCAGGGCCGGCTGGGTCTCTCCCGCGCCGGCTTCGACGCCCAGTCCCAGGACGATCTGCGGCCGCGACACCACCGGGAAGAGCCGGTTGGCGAGGCGTTGCTCGTCGCCGGTCCAGAAGACGAGGGCGCGGGTACACGTGAAGACCTCGCGGTAGAGCGGGAGATGGATCGGCAGCTCGTCGTGGGCCGACGGGTGGAGCACCGCGCGCGGCGCGACTCGCGAGATCCCGAGGACCGTGGGCGCGTATAAGTAGGGGTGGAAGGTCACGAGCGCCGCGTCCGTCGCCGCGACGGCATCGATGAGGTCGGGGCACACCGGGCCCTGCCGGTCGATCCAGCCCCACTGCTGCGCGTCGGTGGCGCGGGTAGGAGCGGGGAGGATCTCGGCCGAGTAGGCATCGAAGTCGGCGCTCCGACCTCGCGCGGAAGCGAAGCGCACGACCCGCACGCCCCGGAGATCGGTGGTGCCCGGCGGGTAGGCGTTCGCCCACGTGCGATAGTCGACGGCACAGGTTGTGAGGACCTCGACGGGCCAGCCACGGGCGGCGACCAGGCGCTCGGCGAGTTGCTGCGCGGCTCGTTCGGCACCCCCGATGACCTCGTCTCCGTAGCGTGGGACGACGAACGCGACCTTCACGGTCGCTCCTCGAGCAGGCACCGTACGGAAGCCTCGTAGAGGCATCGAGCCCGCGACGGGTCGAACTCCGTGGCGCGGGCGCTACCGGCGGCCACGAGGTGCTCCCGCAAGTCTCCGTCGCGAAGCACTCGAGCCACGGCCGCGGCCACGGTTGCAGGGTCTTTGACGTCGAGGAGCACAGCCGCCTCGCCGACCGTCTCGGGTACGGCGCCGGCCGCGTGGGCAACGATCGGGACTCGATGGTGCATCGCTTCGAACAACGGGACGCAGAATCCCTCGTGCTCGGACACGCACACGAACACGTCCGCGGTGCGGTAGAACGCGGCGAGCGCGGCGGGGCTCACGAGTCCGTGCAGCCGGACGGCTCCAGCGAGCCCTACCGCGTCGATGAACCGAACGAGGGTCGCCCGGTACGATTCCGACGCCGCTTCCCCGACCAGATGGAGCCGCGCCGCGGGGTCATACGCTCGCCGGTACGCGGCGAGCGCCTTGACGAGGTCGTGCTGCGCCTTGTTCGGCGCGAGCCGCCCGATGAACAGCCAATCGCTCCCTCCTCGTGCCTTCGTCCCGGCGAGCGACTCCAGGGTCGCCGGATCCGGGTCCTCCACCAGGTGCGCGCGATCGACCAGCACGGGCGCGACGACAGCACGGTGGCACCCCCACCCGTGGAGGTCGGCCGCGTTGAACACCGAGTGGGCGAAGGCGAGATCGACCGCTCGCGCCAACGCGGCGACCTGGGTCAGCCCGGTGCTGAGTCGCACTCGGTGCTCCGGATCCCAGCCGTTGAAGAAGGCGGGTGGGGTCACGTTGTGGTAGTCGAGGAGCTTCGGCTCCGGCCGTGCCGTCACGAACTCCGCGACCGGGCTCCCCGTCGAAGCTTGATAGAGGAGCCAGGTACGTCCCGGGCCGGGCTCGAACGTGTCGTAGGGACGTGCGTCGCGTGTGAGGTCGTCGTGAACCTCGGCCGTGAAGATGTCGGATGCGAGGCCGAGACCCCGCAGAACCGACCGGAGCTGAAGCGTGTGGCGGCCGATGGCGTCATGCGGCGACAACGTAGGCACGAACTGGTGGATCGCGATCACGCCGGGGTCCGCACCCCCGTGACCGCCGCTTCGCGGGACGTGGGTCCGGGAACGACCACCGATTCAGCGAAACCTGCTGCGTCGAGGAGGTGCTGCCAGCTCTCGGGATGGAGCGGCCGGCCTGGCGCCAGGTCGGCGGCCACCGTCGTGTCGCCCCGTCCCCAACTTTCGGGGGCGGTGGCGATCACCACGACCCGGCCCCCCACGGCGACGGCATCGCCGGCCAGCTTGGCCAGCTCCCGCAGCTCTGCCAGCGGGAGCGTATCAACGCAGCCGCTCAGGACGAGTCCGCCGAGCGCCCCGGTTGGCAACGCTTCGAGGTGCTCGGGCGTGGAGTGCTCGCGAACCTCGAGACCCGCCGTCGCGGCCGCGTCGGCAAGCGCGACACGAGGCTCGACGCCATACGCGTCGAGGCCGGCGTCGGCGAGCGCCCGTACGAGGCTGCCGTCGCCGGCATCGCCGTGCAGCACGCGGCCGGGCGTGCGCTCGAGCAGACTCCCCACGACCCGACCCCACCCGGCGAGGTCGACATGCGGATCGAGAGCTGCCGCTGCCGCTACGGCTCCTTGCGTACCGATGGATGCCTTCTCCAGGCGCTCGACGCGGTCACCAAGCACACGCAGGGCCTCGACGAGTGCGGTACCGAGCGCGCCGACTTGCCGTGTCACGTGGCCCACGTACCAGCTCATCGCGCGGCCCAACATTCGCTTGGCCGCCCCGCCACCGACCCGCGCGGACTCCACGGGCGGGTCGGCGTTGATGGCCGCGGCACTCTGTGCACGATCGAGGAGCGCCGGGAACTCACCGGTCACTCCTGGGGGCGAGACGGCGTCGAAGAGCGCGTCGAGCTCACGCTCGAACGCCGGCGTGAGCTCGCCGGCGACCCGGCGGCGCCGAACCTCGGCGTCGATCTCGGCCATGAGGCGCTCGGGATCGGCCGTCGAGGGCACGTCACCCGTCACGGTCGTCCTCGCTCCGGTCGGAGGTCGACGAGCCATGCATTGCCGTGCCGCTCCGCCCGCGCGCCGGGAGGCAGCGCGGCCACGATAGCGGCCGCCCGACTGTCGGTGAATTGCGGCACGCCGACGACACTACCGAGATGCAGTACCACGTACCGAATGCGCAATCGCCTCGCGATAGCGAGTGACTCGGGAGACGGGAACGCGTCGAGCCGGTCGAGGTCACGAAGGTAGCCGTCGGGCCAGCCGCCCGAGTACCCGTTGAACCGCGGCTTCCAGTCGATCGTCGAATACACCATTCGCGGCGCCTCGACGTAGGCCCAGGCCGCGCCGCCTTGCCGCAGCGGGTGGATCACCGGCAGTTCCAGGACAGCGCCGCCCGGCTTGTGGGCAAGCGCACGGTAGACGGCCAACACTGCACGATCCGTCCGGAGCACCGTCCAGTACATGGGCGCGGCCAGCTCCAGCAGCATGAACGTGCCGACGGCCACGGCTAGGGTCGCGCCGACGACCCCGCGAAGCCGTCGTGTCAGCGCGCTGAACCCCACGGCGGCGAGCACCGCGACGACGAGAAAGGCGGGCGCCGCGAGCCGTGCTGTCGCGCGGATCCCACGGAAGCCTGGCACCACGCGGTACGCAATCTTGAACGGCATGGGAATCCCGTGCACCTCGGGACCGAGGGCGAGCACGCCGGCAGCTCCGCCCGCCGCAATCAGCAGCCAAAGGAAGATACGCCGAGTGCGGATGATTCCACCGGAGTGGATTGCATCGGCGGCGGGCGCGTCCTTTCGCCGTCTACGCCGACGGGAGCCCACGAGAAGTGACGACCCACCCGCCGCGGCGAGCGCGATCGTAGAGAAGCCAGGAAAGAAGACGTGCTCGGTACGCGCCGACCGCCGTTCCGCCCGCTTGTCGAGCCCGCGGTAGAGGATGCTGCCCGGCGCTGGAGTGACGAGATCTGCCGGCTTGAGCCCCAACTCGGGCACGAGAGGACGTGCCTGGCCGACGCGAAAATACGGCACCAGCACCGGCACGCCGAGCAGCGTGATTGCACCGGTGATGAGCAACGCCCGGACCAAGCCCGGGCCGGGGCGCAAGCCGCGCGCGAGGACGTAGCAGGTGAGGACTGTCACCACGCATACCGCGTATACCGCCGCGTAGTACAGCGCGCCTAGCAGGAAAGCGACGTTCACCACACCGAGGAGCGCGGCCGACCTCATACTCCGATCTTCGATCACCCGAAATAGCAAGAGAAGGCCGAGCGGGAAGAAGCCCAAGAGCATGAGCTGCGTGTGACCGAGGTGTGCGAGCGTGAAGCCGCCGAAGGTGTACGCGATCGCGGCCAGAAGCGAGGCGTCGGTGCGACCGGTCAGCCAACGAGTGAGCGAATACGTGGCTGCGAGGCTCAGGACCAGTAGGGCCAGCGTCACGAGGTTGAGCGCGAGTGCCCAGCTTCCCCCGAGCATTCGGACAAGGGCGAACGGCGGAAGCAAGACGAAGAGGCTTTCGCTGTACGCGAGGCTCAACGGGTGCGGCCAGAAGATGTTCGCATCGAAGAGGTGCAGCGGCTGTGCAACGACCGCGTGGCCGCTCCACGACAGCGCCCACGTCAAGAACACGGGGTCACCGAGGTTCGTGAAGCTGTGGTTCAGCGAATGCGCGCCCGGGCGCAGCATCAGCAGCACGAGCGCGACGAACAGCGCTCCGAGAAGGGCGCGACGCCAAACGGGGCTGACCTCGGTGGAGGTTCGGGCCTCGATCTTGGCCGGAGGCGCGAGCCACCGGTGATCGTCTAGCGCAGTCATCGGTGCGCGGATTGTAACGACGCCCCTCAGTGCGGAACGGGCATCACCGGCATCCGCGCCGCGACGGCGCCGCTCGGCCCGGGCCACCCACGACCGTCACCATACCCCGGCCATCGAGGCCGCCATATGGCATCGCAAACCATCGACGGTCGCTATCCCCAGTATTTTCGCCAGAGCTGGTTGTCGGTGCCGCGTACGAAGACGTCGATGCGGTTCGGAGCCCACGAGACAGCGCCGGGAGCTGAGGTGAGGACGCCGCCGAGGGCCTCGTATCCACGCCAGTCAGTAGCGTCCCACCACTGGTGGTAGAGCTGGTTGTCGGTGCCGCGCACGAACACATCCAAGCGGTCCGCGGCCCACGACGCGACCGCGGGACTCGAGGTGAGTACCCCGCCCAGTGGTCCCCAGCCGGACCATAGCGTGCCGTCCCACCACTTGTGGTAGAGCTGGTTGTCGGTGCCGCGCACGAAGACGTCGATGCGGTTCGGGCCCCACGACACCGCGGCGGGATCACCCACCAGCACCCCGCCCAGGTTCTCCCAGCCCGACCACGCGGCGCCGTCCCACCACTTGTGTTGGAGCTGCCCGTCGGGTGCCCTCGCGAACACGTCGAGGCGGTTCGCGGCCCACGACGCCACCGCGGGACCGGAGGCCAGTCCACCGCCGAGCGGCTCGAATCCACGCCAGGCGGCGCCATCGAACCACTGGTGCCAGAGCTGATTGTCGGTGCCGCGCACGAAGACGTCGATGCGGTTCGCAGCCCAGGACGCCGCAGCGGGATCACCTACGAGCGTGCCCCCGAGATTCTCCCAACTACACCAGGAGACGATCATCCAGCACGTATGTTGCAGCGTCCCATTGGAAGATCCGGCAAACACATCGAGACGGTTCACAGCCCACGACGCCACCGCAGTTCCCGAGCCGACCACGCCCCCGAGCGGCCCCCACCCCGACCAAGAGCTGGCGGCCCGACCGATCACGTCAGAGCGGATCTGTGGCAGGAGGTCGTAGAGGAGCTGGCCGGGGCAGTCGGTGAACCACGTGTCGCGATGTCCGATGATCGCCGGCACGGCGAGGCCGGTGCCGGCGGGGAACTTGTCGTTTCCGCTGGTCACGTACCACACCGGTCTCGAAGGGTCGACGCCGTGAAACTTGAGCTTGAACGCGAGCAGCTGGTCCAGCGCGGTGACCATCTCCGGGGGAGGAGCCCCGGCTTGGAAGTTGCCGATGGTGGCGACGCCCGTAGTGTTCGTGTTGAAGCCGATCGCGTGGGCGCCGTGCACCGGTTCGAGAATTCCGCCGTAGCGGCCCTCGAACACCTGCCCATAGCGGTCGACGAGGAAGTTGTAGGCGATGTCGCAGTAGCCGAGCGCCTGTGTGTGGTAGGCGTAGATCCCACGCACGAGGCGGGCGCTGTCGGCCGGCGAGTAGTTGTTGTCGTTGTCGGTGTGGTGAACGATCGCCAGGCTGACCTTCGAGTCGTACTGGGGCCCTTGCGGGCAGTTGGCGAGCCGCAGGCTCTCGTCGGCCCCCCACTGCGCGCGGGCGATGATCGGCGGAGCAGGAGCCAGCGCCCCTGCGACATTGCCCGACGCGGACGCCTTCGGCACCCGCACCCGGTGAATACCCACGGCTCGGGCCGTCCCGTTCGCAACCCGGACCCGCACCGCCGCGGCATCACCGAGCCAGACCGGCTCGGAGACGATCGCCTGGGGGTGTCGACGTGCCTCGGGCGAGCCCGGGTCGGGCCCGAAGTCGGGGACGCCGACGTCGCTCACCTTCGACCAGTGCCCGTGCCGGTCCCGCTTCTCGACCGTGAACTTCACCGAGGGGTCGCCCTGCCATTGCAGCCCGACGAGGTCGGTATCACCCTCGACCGTCCGCGACCACCCGGGTCCCACTGTCTGGTCGCTCGTCGTGAGCTCGTCTTTCGCGACGTGGACCGCGGGCGATCCGGACGGCGGTGGCTGGGCCGTAGGCAGCGCGACGAGCACGAGCGCGAGTACGACGCCTAGCGGGGGAACAAGGAGGAGAGGACGCCGACGCATCGCTGGCATCACGCTAGTGCTGAGACTTCGTAACCAGGCGGACGATCGCATCGCAGGCCATGGGCGGTCGCTAGCCCCAGTATTTTTGCCAGAGCTGGTTGTCGGTGCCGCGTACGAAGACGTCGATCTGGTTCGGAGCCCACGAAACAGCGCCGGGAGCTGAGGTGAGGACGCCGCCGAGGGGCTCGTATCCGCGCCAGCCGGTACCGTCCCACCACTTGTGCCAGAGCTGGCTGTCGGTACCGCTCACGAACACATCCAAGCGGTCCGCGGCCCACGACGCGACCGCGGGACCGAAGGCGAGAACCCCGCCCAGGGGTTCCCAGCCGGACCAGTGCGTGCCGTCCCACCACTGGTGGTAGAGCTGGTTGTCGGTACCACGAGCGAACACGTCGATGCGGTTCGGGCCCCACGACACCGCGGCGGGATTACCCACCAGCACCCCGCCCAGGTTCTCCCAGCCCGACCACGCGGTGCCGGTCCACCACTTGTGTTGGAGCTGCCCGTCGGGTGCCCTCGCGAACACGTCGAGGCGGTTCGCGGCCCACGACGCCACCGCCGGCCCCGAGCTGAGCTGGCCACCCAGGTCCTCCCACCCGGCCCACTGCACGCCATCCCACCAACGGTGCCGCAGCCCACCGTCCACGCCAGCACCGAACACGTCGATGCGGTTCGCAGCCCAGGACGCCGCGGCGGGATCACCTACGAGCGTGCCCCCGAGATTCTCCCAACTACACCAGAAGGTGGCCACCCAGCACGTATGTTGCAGCGTCCCATCGGACGATCCGGCAAACACATCGAGACGGTTCACAGCCCACGACGCCACCCCGGTTCCCGACCCGACCACGCCCCCGAGCGGCCCCCACCCCGACCAAGAACCGCCGCTCGGGTTCGCCGGTCGCGGCAACGACCCGGCCGACATGAGCTGCATGAACGTCGCGTAGGCGGGTTTGGGTGAAAAGTCGTTGTGGAGGAGCCCGAAGTTCTGTTCGAGGTCGGCGGGGTTGGTGCCGTCGTCGCGGTGCTTGTAGACGAGGAGCGGGCCGGTGAACGCGGCGTAGGTGGTGTTCCAGCCCGAGTAGTACTCGCTGATGGATTGGGCTTGGCCGGCCTCGGAGGTTGCTTGGGAGGCGGTGCCGGTGGGTGCGCCGGACTCGGTGCCCCAGATCTTCTTGGTGTTGTCACCGTTGGTGAGCATCACGTTGTAGAGGTATCAGCGGGCGTCGAGAAACTTGAATCAAGTGCGCGTCGCGTCGCGGTGGGGCGTGGGTCGCCCGTCGACGAACATCGAAACCGCGAACGCGAGCGCCAACAGGGCCGGGATCACGAATGAGACGATGTCGCGCGCGATCGGGTTGGCCCTCCCCTTCTGCACGTCTTGCGGGAACTGGTACACACCGAGCACGACGGTCGCGTCGACCGCGGCCAGCCACGCGAGCCACGCTCGCCTCCGGAGCGCGAGCGTCGGCAGGGCCCAGAACGCGTACCACGGGAGCACGTAGATGCCGAACACGCAGTAGGCGAACGTGGCGCCGCCCGCGCCCCCGGCCCCGTCCCGGTCGAGACCGTGACGCCAGGCGAGCGCTCCCGCGACCACGATCACGAGCACGAGCGACGCTTCCGTGAGCTGTCCAAGCGCCTGCCGGTGCGTGAGGTCGCTCAACCAGAGCCGGCCCGACGTGGGGCCTACGAGGAAGTGTCGGGGCCACTGCCAGATCGACGCCCGACTCATGTGCCCGCCGGTAGCGCGGAGCGCGTGGAGGGCGGCGCGGCCGGCGAGGAGATAGCCACCGCCCACGAGCGCCACCGCGGGAAGCCCGATCGCGAGGGCCTCCGTCCGGCCGCGTCTTCGCCACGCCCACACGACCACCGCGGCCAGCGCGAGCCCGGCCGAGACCTTCACGAGGATGGCGACACCGAGCACCACGCCCGCGAGCCGGGCCCGCCCGTCGGTTGCGAGCAGCACCGCCCCGAGGATCGCGAGGCCCAGCAGCGCGTCGTTGTGGCCGCCGTTGACCACGCTCGCGGCCGTCACCGGGTTCAGGCCGACGAAGGCGACGACGGCGGGATCGCGCGTGCGCCGCCACAGGAGCACGAGCGCGGCGAGCACTGCCGCGGCCGCCGTCACCTGGAAGAGCAGCCGCGACCCGAGCGGCGAGTCACCGACCGCGCCGATCCCGACCGCGGAGAAGACCGTGAACACCGGCCCGTACACCGACTTGGTGTGACGCCACCCGAGGCTGACGCGCTGGAGGAAGGGATCGGACGGGAAGTCGGCCGGGGAGTGCCGGTACGGGTTGGCCTCGTGCACGGCGATCATCCGTCCGTACATCGTGTAGGACCAGAGGTCGTTGGACGCCCGGGGCGGGGTCGCGACGGCGAACGCCAGGGTGACGCCGACCGCTGCGAGCACGAGCCGGGCGTCCAGCCGGCTCGCGCGACGGTGGGCCATGAGAGCGCCGAAGCACCCGAGCGCGGCCAGACCGACCAGGATCATGCCGGTCCACCAGGCGTGGTCGGCGCGCAGGCGGATCAGCGCGACGGTGGCAGCCGCGGCGAGCACGACCGCGACGGTGGCGACGCCACATCTGGCCGTTTCGCATCTCTCGCGCCGATCTTCGCCGACGGTGGTGGAGTCGAGCACGGGCGAAGCGTACGGGCCGTCCGGGGCGCGGAACGTCCACCAGTTCACGGTGCTCGCGCTGCCGGGCGCTATCGGAGCACGGATTTCGTCGGGTTGGGCCGTGACCTCATCGTCGTGTTCCCGTGCTGCGCTGTAACCGGCGCGTTCCTCGAAGGCCGGCACCGGCTGCGGGCCGCCGTGCTGCCCCGATGGACCCGGTACAGTGGCTGCTCCTGTGAGCGCGCGTCGGCAGAGCCCGGTGTGTCTCGCCGGCACTCGTGGCCGCGGCCTCCGTACAGCCGGCGTGGGCGGGGTCGCTGTCGCTCCGTCCGGTCTCCCGGTCGGGCGCGAATCGGGCAGGCGCCGCGTTCCAGACACAGCTTGCGGAGAGGCATGGCGCGATGACCGCTGAGCCCGACCCTCCGGCCGACTTCCCCACCGCCGATCCGGGCCCGTCGAGCGGGCACTGGTCGCGACATCTCTGGCCGCCCGACCTGCGCGAGCGTGTGCCGTTCCGGTCCACGAACCGCGCCCTGCGCATCACGTTGGCGTTCGCGCTCGCCGTCGTCGTGTTGATCCCGTTCTTCCCCGGTCTGAGCCAGTCGGAGCGGGTGCGGCTGGCGTTGCTCGTGGCCACGTATGGTGGCTTCGCCGGCGCGGTCCTGATCACGATCGCGCCCGTCAGCGCACGCTGGGCGTGGCTGCTCAGCGCGGTGGGCGGCGTGGTCGTCACGTTCGCGTGCTCGGTCGCGGTGCCCAAGGTCCTTCCCGCGGCGCTGTTCGCCTACGTCGTCGCGGTCGTCGCCTCGACGTGCATCGGCGGTCTCGTCGCCGGCCTCTGGATCAGCGTGCTGGCGCTGGTCGGCGGCGGGACCGCCGAATGGCTGTCGCCGCTCTCGTCGGACTCGGAGCGGCTCACGCTGCTCATGTGCGGGGTGTCGCTCGTGGCGCTCTCGCTCCTCGTCGACGTGCTCACGAAGGAGCGTCGGCGCACGGCGACCAACCTCGCCCGGCTCCACCGCGCGCTCAGGGAGGTGACGGCCACACCCTCGCTCGGTGCGACCCTCGACTCGATCGTCGAGACCGTCAACCGGGCCGTGAACGCAGACGCCACCGGCGTCCTCTTGCGCGAGGACGATCACCTCGTGCTGGCGGCCCCGGGCATGGACGTCGCGGGATGGCCACCCGAGCGGGTCGAGAAATACACGCGGAGCGAGCTCGCGATGGGCGACGAGAGCCCCTTGGCCTACGCCGTCACGCACGGGGAGACCGTGGTCGTGCGTGACTTGGGGGCCGCGGCGGAGTTCCCGCTCTGGGACGAGCATTGGGCGGCCATCGTGCGCGAGTACGAGGCGCGGTCGATGGTCGCGGTGCCGCTCCACCTCGGTGCCGACGTCATCGGTGTCTTCTACGTCTTCTTCGCGCGTACCGGCGCGTTGGAGAAGGACGAGCTTGCGCTGCTCGAGGCCTATGCGGAGCAGGCCTCCCTCGTGATCGTCCGCGCGCAGGCCTACGAGCACGAGCGAAAGGCGGCTGCCCAGCTCCAGGAGGCCGACCGGCTGAAGTCGGAGTTCCTCGCGCTGGTCTCGCACGAGCTCCGCACTCCGCTCACCGCGACGAAGGGCTTTGTCGACACGGTGCTGTTGCATTGGGACCGACTCGACGACTCGCAACGCCGGCCGCTGCTCGAACGCGCGTCGAGCAACGCCGACGTCCTGGCCCGGCTGATCGGCCAGCTCTTGCAGTTCGCGCGCCTCGATGCCGGCGCGGTGGAGGTGAGGCCCCGGGCGCACGATCTCCACCGCCTCGTCAACGAGGTGACCAGCGATCTCGTGCCCCTCACGGAGCGACACGTCGTCGACGTGGAGGTGCCCGACGACCTGTGCGTGATGGTCGACGAGGACGCGTTCGGTCATGTGCTGAGCAACCTGCTGACGAACGCGGTCAAGTTCTCGCGCTCCGGCTCACGGGTCGTGATCGGAGCGGGCGCGCGTGGGCCCGAGGTCGTCGTCGCGGTGAGCGACGAGGGCATCGGGATCGATCCCCGCGAGCAAGATCGCATCTTCGAGCGCTTCTACCAGTCGCCCTCGGTGACCGGGTCGGGCCGTGGGACCGGGATCGGGCTTGCCATCGCCCACCGCTTCGTGGAAGCCCACGGTGGTCGGATCTGGGTCGAGAGCACGCCGGGCGTCGGCTCGACGTTCCGCTTCACGATCCTGGCTTCGCCGACCGTGCCGGCGAGCGCGCCGATCCCGGCCGATGGTGTGGCGGGCCATACCGGCTGGCCGGACCGCGCGATCACGCCGAGCCGGCTGCGTGCCGAGGAGATCGGCCGCGCCGGCTGACGAGCGCGTCGAGTGGGGGGCGTGCGGACCTCTTGTACGCCCCAGGGAACTCGAAACCCCGGACCCGCAGATTACCGCCGCGTCGGCGGTTGCGCCGGATGGGCGCGTGCGGTTGGATGGCCGGGCCGCCTGCCGTCTGGCTTGCAACCGCGTCCGCCGAGGTGTCGGAAATGCTCGTAGCCCAGCCGGGGATCTTTGCCCAGGGTGCCCGCTCGCACCAGTATCTCGAGCTCGACCTACGGGCGGGGGCGGACCCCGATGGGGTCCGACGCGCGCTGGCGTCGCTTCGCGAGCCGGCCGTCACCGCCGGCGGCCTCAACCTCGTCATCGGGCTCGGGCTCGACCTGATGCGCCGGCTCGCCCGTGACGACACTCCGGAGGCACTGGCGCCGTTCACGCCGATCGCGGGTGCCGGCGGGCGCGGCGCGCCCGCTACCCCGCACGACCTGTGGCTCTGGCTGCACGGGACCGGCCCCGACGTGGTGCTCGATGGCGCCGTAGCCGCCGCCGCCGCGCTCGCCCCCGTGGTCACCGTGGCGAGCGAGCAGCCGGCGTTCGTGTACCGCGACAGTCGCGACCTGACCGGGTTCGTCGACGGCACCGAGAACCCGCCCGTGCAAGAAGCCCCCGAAGTCGCGCTCGTGCCCGCAGGCGAGACGGGCGAGGGTGGCAGCTTCGTGCTGACCATGAAGTGGGTCCACGCACTCGCGGCCTTCCACGCCCTGCCCGTGGCCAAGCAGGAGGCCGTGATCGGGCGGACGAAGACGGACAGCGTCGAGCTCGACGAGGGCGTGAAGCAGCCGAGCGCGCACATCTCCCGCGTCGTGATCGAAGAGGACGGCGAGGAGCTCGAGATCTACCGGCGCAGCACCCCGTTCGGCACGGTTCTGGAGCGAGGCCTGTACTTCGTGGCCTTCAGCGCCGACCCGAGCAGGTTCGACAAGATGCTGGCCCGGATGTTCGGTACGACCGGCGACGGGCTCCACGACCGTCTCACCGAGTTCAGCCGGCCCGTGAGCGGCGCGTACTACTTCGCGCCGTCGCTCGAATGCCTGGACCGGGTATTCGACGAGAGGCAGAGCTGAGCAGGCGCTTCCTGTGCCGTGGCAGCGGGCGCGTCTGTGTAGGCCCTCTGACGAGGGGTGTCCGCGCTCGACCGCCGTCGCGCGTTTGCGCTGGTTGGCGCACTGGCCATGTCCGCGAGCGCGTGCTGATGACCGCGCTTGTCCGCCCCGATGGTGGTCAACTTGGTGGTCAACCGTTCCGCCGATATGTGTCGGCACCGGACGCTCGCCGACCGCGAGCACCGGCAGGCTGACGCCGTCTGTGCACGGGCCAGAACCGGTGCGCGTCTCGGCGATCGCGTCACGGGTTCTGTTTGGAGACTCGGTGTTCGCGGGAAGTGATGCGCATCACCGGTTCCTGAGCGCGCGACGTCGGATGATCGACGCGCCGACAGTGCCCATTGCGAGCGCGCCAGCGATCTCGATCAGCACCACGGTCCACGACAGCCCGGTCACGCCTGTGTGATGCGCGCTGGGGAAGGCGTCGCTGAAGGCGCTCCATTTGGGGAGCAGATGCACTGCGGCGACACCGACGGCGACGGGAATGCCAGTGAGCGCGGCGACCACGGGTGCGAGTCGATGCCCGACGAGGACCAGCGCCACGGCCGTGATTCCAACAGCGGTGGAGAGGTATCCGGCCCATTGGACCTGCGGCGTCAAGATATCGATGCCCCGCCGGAGGTGGTCGGCGGTGTGTAGGGCCAAGCCGAGCATGTACAACAGGGCGGAGTACTTCAGCCACCGCGTCTCATCGGGCATGACGCCCCCGGATCGTCGACTAGATAGATCACTCTAGCGGTACTATACGCACGTGGTGGGGAACACGAAAGAGCGGATCCTCGACACGACGGCCGAGCTGTTCCGTCGCTACGGCTACACCGGAACGGGGCTCAAGCAGATCGTTGCCGACGCGAACGCGCCGTTCGGATCGCTGTATCACCACTTTCCTGGCGGCAAGCAACAGCTGGGAACTGAAGTAATCCGCCGGTCCGGCGGCATGTACTTCGAGCTGGTTGCTGGTGTCTTTGACGCCGCACCCGACATCGTTGCCGGTGTGCACGATTGCTTCGCCGGCGCCGCCGAGGTGCTACGCGCAACCGATTACGCCGACGCGTGCCCGATCGCGACCGTCGCACTCGAGGTCGCGAGCACGAACGAGCCACTGCGCGAAGCGACCGCCGAGGTGTTCGAGAGCTGGATCCGCGGAGCAGCCGCCAGATTCGGCGCCGCAGGAGTCGACGATCGCACCGCCCGAGCGCTTGCGATCTCAGTGATCACGATGTTGGAAGGCGCGTTCGTGCTGTGTCGCGCGTCGCGCACGACCGAAGCGCTCGACATTGCGGGAGAGGCCGCCGCCGACGCTGTTAAAGCCGCCCTCCGAAACATGAAGGAACGAGCTTCAACCTGAGCGCTCCTTAGCCCACCCATAGCTGCCGAGCATCTTGTAACCGCGCGACGCGAAAGTTGACGGCCGGTACGACCGCGCGCGCGACTGCGAGCATCGCATCGCTCTCGTCGATGCCGATCAATCGGGCGGTCGGGTGGCGTAGGGCGACATGGCGCAGCGTCTCGGCAGTGCCGGTGCCGAGCTCGAGAATGCTGTTGACGGGGACCTCGCCCGCAGCTTCAGCGACGACCGCTTGCAGCTGCTCGTAACCGGGAACCTCGGTCCTCACCATGTCCAGATAGGTGTCGGGATCGAAGTGAAACTGATCAGCCACGCTCACCAAAAGGTGCCGCGCCTGTCCTCTTCCCAGAGCGATTCCATGTACGCGAGCGCCTCATCTTCGGTGATGTCGCCGTCGCGTACCGCGTCACTCGCCGCCCGTTCGAACGGACCGCCCCGCGACTGCGCGGTCGCAAGGTCTGTGTGATTGTGTACAGGGCAGGTTGGAGTCGCGTTGGCAGGTGGGAGCGCGCATCGCAGGGGTCATGGACGAGACGAGCAGGAGTGGGCAGGAAGAACGGGTCATGGGGGAGAGCGAAGGGACGGTCACGGTGGAAACGCTCGTGCCGCTGCTGTTGACGATTCCGCAAGCAGCCCTCTCGAGGTGATCTCCCGGACGCTGGGCCACAGCGGGCTCGCGATCACAGCGGATGTCTACACCCACCTTGTTCCGCAGATACAGCGCCAGGCCGCCAGCGCGATCGACCGAGCGCTTACTGGGGTCGCGGATGACCGGGTAGGAACCGCATTGCCGGCTGCCGCGCAACGCGGATTGCTGCACCGTTGGTGGTCAAACCCCTGCTTGGGCGGAAGCACGACCGTAAACACCGGCACTGACCAGCGGGTTTGCAGTACGCCCCCGGGGACTCGAACCCCGAACCCGCAGATTAAGAGTCTGCTGCTCTAGCCAGTTGAGCTAGGGGCGCGAGCGCATCCTACTCGGCGCGCTGTGCTCCGATCCGGCCGCGGGCGACGCGCGCGCGTAGCGTCGCGTTCCGAGAGGCGCTCGGCCCGGGGAGGTGCGCGTGGACGTGCTCGTGACCGGCTCGACCGGCCTCATCGGCTCCGCGCTCGTGCCGGCCCTTGTCGCGAGCGGGCACCGACCGGTGCGGTTGGTCCGTGATGGGGCAGGTCCTGCTCCCGACACGCTGCGTTGGGATCCCGACGCCGGTTCGATCGACGCGGCCAGGCTCGCGGGCCTCGACGCCGTCGTGCACCTCGCGGGCGAGGCGATCGGAAGCAGGCGTTGGTCCGAGTCGCAGAAGCGGCGGATCCTCGAGAGCCGGACGAAGGGAACCGGCTTGCTCGCCCGCACGCTCGCGGGTCTGGCGACACCTCCGTCGGTGCTGATCTCGGCCTCGGCCGTCGGCTACTACGGCGATCGCGGTGACGAGGTGCTCACGGAGGAGAGTCCGCCTGGCGACGACTTCCTGGCCCGCGTGTGCGCGCAGTGGGAAGCGGCCACGGCGCCGGCGAGCGCAGCCGGGATCCGGGTGGTCGTGCTCCGCACCGGCATCGTCCTGTCGTCGGTGGGCGGCGTGCTCGAGCGCATGCTGCGCCCGTTCCGGCTCGGCGTGGGCGGCCGGATCGGCTCCGGTCGCCAGTACATGAGCTGGATCGGGGTCGACGACGAGGTGGGCGCCATCGTGCACGCGCTGGAGCACGCCACGCTCGCGGGCCCGGTCGACGCGACGGCGCCCACGCCGGTTACCAATGCCGAGTTCACCGCGACCCTGGGGCGGGTGCTGCGAAGGCCCGCGGTGCTGCCTACGCCGTTGCTGCCCCTGAAGCTGCGGTACGGCGGCGAGCTCGTGCAGCACCTCTTGGTGGGCGGCCAGCGGGTGCTCCCGGCGCGGCTCGAGGCCGACGGCTACCGGTTTGCCCACTCGACGCTCGAGCCGGCGTTGCGGGCGCTGCTCGCCCGCCCCGCGCGCTCCCGCCCTTCGGGGTGACCGAGGGGATTCGAACCCCCGACCTCCGGGACCACAAAGTCGGCGAGCCTTGTCGGGAGTAGTCAGGCTCGTCGTCGATAGTCGCCCCGACCATGGGAAACGAGCGCGGACGCGTCGGCCGAGTCGACGGTTCCCGACGCTGATCTACGCGGGTGTTTAGACGATCCATTAGACGAGGCGGTATGGCGTGCAACTTCCTTGTGGTGGAGCGCGGGGATGGTGAACCTCGGTGTTGTCGCGCTGGACGGAACCAAGATCGGCGCCCACGCGTCGTTGGACACGGACTGCACGCTGGCGCAGCTTGAAACCGAAATCGCTCGGATGCTCGCCGGGGCGGACGCGACCGACGCTGCTGAGGACGAGCGGCACGGGCGCTCGATGCCTGCTGGCTCAGGGGTGCAGCGTGTTGCACTCCTGGACGTGCGCGGGATCGATCGGCGCCGCCGGTAGCACGGGCGGCGTCATGAACGGCGGGTTCGCGAAGTCGAAGAACTCGCGCATGGAGTGAGCACGAGCGTCACGGTTCGTCAACGCCGGGAGACGGAAGCGATCCTCGATGAAGCGCAGGATCGAGGTGTGATCGTGCACGACGTGCGAGACGAAGTGGCCTCTCGCGAACGGCGACACGACGATCGCCGGCACGCGGATGCCGTAGCGGTCGAACGCACCGGGCGTATCCCCCGGCAGCAACATCGGGGGGATGCTGTCGGGGACCGCGGCCCGCGGCGGCGGCACGTGGTCGTAGAACCCGCCGTGCTCGTCGTAGGTGAGGAAGAGCGCAGAAGACGTCCAGTTCGGGCTCTGCACGAGCGCGTTGATCACGTCGGCCGAGAACTTCTCGCCGACCTGCACGTTCGCCGGCGGGTGCTCGTCGTTCTCGACGTTGACCTTGCCGAGGAAGATCGGGTCGATAAAGGAGACGTCCGGGAGCGTGCCGGCCGCCGCGTCGGTGAAGTACTGGCTGATCGGGACCAGATGGCCGGCGCTGTGGCTCTGCACGTAGGCGAACAGCCCGGCGAACGGGAACTGCGCGAAGTAGACCTTCCAGGTGACCGGCGGGCTCGCCTGGTCCATGAGCTCGAAGATCGTCTTCTGCGTGAAGCCGCCGCCGGAGGGAAAGTCGTTGCGGATGTGTCCGAAGGCGGTGCCCGCGAGCAGGAAGAAGCGGTTGGGGAACGTCTGGGTGAGCGCCGAGGCGAAGTAGCGATCGCCGATCCCGAACGTGTTCGCGAGCCCGTAGTAGAAGGGCAGGTCCGCCTGGTCGTAGAAACCCATCGTGCGGCTTCCCGTCGGGTCGAGCGGGTCGACGTTGGCGGCCGTGAAGCCGTCCATCCTCCCCTGGGCCCACTCGAGGTGCGTGCCGTTCCACGAGTGATCGAGATCGGTGACCTCGCAGTAGGCCGTCTGGTGGAAGGGGCGGATGCGCGGGCCGCTCGGGTTGGTGGGATCGGGGTTGCCGCGCCTCGGCTCCGGTGCCGACGCGGGCTGGCCCTCGAAATGGAGCTGCCCGAAGTACTCGTCGTACGAGCGGTTCTCCTGCATCATCACGACGATGTGCTTGACGCGCTCGATCTGGCGTCCGCCAGCGTCGGCGCCCCGCGCGTCGTCGTCAGCGCGCGGAGCGGCCGAGACCGTGGCGGGAAGCGCGGCCGCGAGCGCGACCGCCCCCGCCCCCAGCGCCACCGTGATCCGGACCCGCCAGCGCATACGCCCCACCCCTCTCCGCTTGGAATCCGGACCCCTTGGTAACGCCCCGGCCCCCCGTTGTCAACGGGGCGGCTTCGCGGCCGACGTGCGTCGAGGGTCGTGGGCCTCGCTCGCGGATAGTCGTAGAGCTCCGGGCAGCGAGCAGAACTCGCGCCGGACGAGCGGACCACGCCGTCCAGTCGGTGCTCCGACGCCAGGTTCGACCCCGCAAACGCGCGGGTCCCTTGGCCGCAGGGAGCGTCTGGTGGAGTCCAGGCGACCGTCGAGCACCTGCTCGCTGGCGTCGGGGGAAAGCTCGAGGCCTTCTACTACGCCTTCGGCGACGGCGACCTGTACTGCATCGTCGACCTTCCGGACAACGTCTCGGCCGCCGCGGTGAGCCTGGCCGTCGCCGGGGCGGGCGCCGCTCGCATCAAGACCGTCGCGCCGCTCACCCCCGGCGACATCGACCAGGCGCTCAAGAAGTCGATCGACTACCGCCCACCGGGGTAGATCGAGCCGCCACGCCGGGGTGGACCGGACCGGCCAGCCAGGGCTCGCGCCGGACGGTCGCGCGTTCCCGGCTCAGCTTGCGGGCACCGTGAGTGGGTCTTGTGAGCCGAGCAGGTTCAGTGACGTGCCGGGCAGCATCGCGTACAGGGTCTCGCCGCGAAGCCGGAGCGCGAGGCGTCGCTGGTAGAGGGGCTGCGGGAGGGTGACGTCGCCCGAGTCGGCCGAGAGTGCGATGACGATCGCGCGGTCGGCGCTCGCGACACGTTGGCTGGAGTGTGCTGTCACCGGGCCGGCGATTTGGGTGGAGCTGCCGGCGATGCGCAGAACGAGCTGGTAGTTGGTGCCGGGAGACGAGTGATCGTCGAGCACGTAGGAGTCGGTCCTGCCGTTCACCGTCACGGTGAGCCTGAGGACGGAGAGCTCGGTGGGGTTGCGGAAGTGCAGCTCCGCGGAGACGGCGTCGCCGCGCACGACCCGGAGGCGGCGCAGCGAGCTGGAGAGCTGCTCGTCGGGCGGTGTCGCGCGATACGCCCCGGAGATGTCGAGCATGTACGGGGTCCGCCCGGGATAGTCGGCCACGACGTCGAGGTTCGCGGGGTCTCCACGGTCGATCGCGTAGAGCACCTTGCCGTCGTAGTCGACGGGATTGCGCGCAGCCGCGAACGGATGGCCCAGGCGGGCGCCGTAGCGTCCGGGCAGGAACACCAAGGCGTGGCGCAACCGGGCTCGCTCGAGGCCCGAGTAGAGCCTGCGGTCGTCGTCGGTGAAGCTCAGGTTCTTCTGGAGCGCCTTGCCGACGACGAAGCCGCTGAGAGCGACCATCCCGACGAGGGCGAACGCCGCCATGCGGGTGTGATGGCGCCAGAGGCGGGCGAAGCCGCCGGCGCCGAGGACGGCGAGGGGCACGAGCACGGGCGTGTAGTAGTAGGGGCCGAGATACCAGGGCGCGCCCCACACCGCGGCCCCGTAGGTGCCCCAGAAGAACAGGTAGCCGAGCGGGATCGTCACCGCGACCAGGGCCAGCCATGCTGCACGACCCCGGAAGCGACGACTCGCGAGGAATGCCACCGCCAGGCCGACGAGTACGAGCCCCCCGAAACACCAGAAGCTCGTGAGCAGCATGTGACGGCTGAGTCCTCTGAACCCGAGGGCGGGTGTGAACCGGACCGGCGGGTTGGTCGGGTCCAAGCTCCGCTTGCCGAAGCCGAGGGTGTCTCTCGAGTCGAGCAGCGAGAACGGGGAGCGGAGCGCGCTTCCGGTGGCCGCGGCGTTGAAGGCCGCTATCGCGACCAGCGGCTGCGTCAGGCCGACGAGCAGCCACCCGCCCTCTTGGGCCAGGGTGCGGAGCCGCCTTCGATGGCGAACGGCGAGGTACGCGCCGAGTGGGAGCGTGAAGAGGAACGCGTCGTACGGTCGGGCGAAGAACGCCACGCCGGCCAAGAGCCCGGCGAGTACCAGCCACCATCGCCGCTCGAGGCGCGCACCTCGGAGCAGCGCGAACGCGAAGCTCTCCAGCAGCAACAGGCTTGTGCAGTACGCGAGGAACGTCGCGCTCTGGAGCAGGAACAACGGTGAGAGGAGGACGAAGACGCTCGCGAGCGCGGCGTGGCGGCGGTCTCCGAGGACCTCGACGCCGAGGAGATACGTCGCGACGATCACGCCGGCCGCGACGAGGCCGATCGCCGCCCGCTCGCTGCCGAGGAGCAGCTTCCCCAACGCGAGCACCGACGCGTGCACGGGCGAGTACTTGGGAACGAACCGATGGCCGGACCGGGCCGTGAACCAGGGAAGGAACGCGGCGGCGTGCGCAGGTGCGCGGGGGAAGAGATGACCGTGCCCGATGGCGTCCGCCTGCAAGAGGTAGACGCCCTCGTCGTGGTTGTTGGACAGGAACGGGAACACCGCCAGCGACGCCACGATCGACCACGCGGCGGCAAGGCCGGCGGCTACCGCGACGAGTAGACGCGGCCGAGCCCCGAGCCGCTCCACCCACCGGGCCGCGGTCGACAGAGGAGTCGACGTCGGGCCGGCTCTCCCCGCGGCGAGCCTCTCGTCTGGCTCGGCCGGGGCTGTCCTGGTCATCGAAGCTGCTCTCCGCGCGGGGGCCAGGGAGATGTCGACGCCGACGGTGGCGCGGCGGCGCGCGCGAAGTCAAGAGCCGGCGCAGCGTATCGGCAGCCGCCTCGACGTCGTCCGGGCCGGACTGCTCGTACCTACATGGTCGGCGCACTTCGGGAGAAGCGGCGCCTATGCCTCTGATCCCACCGAACCGTGCGCGGCGGTTGCGTCTGGCGCGAAGCCGATGCACGATTCCCGTCGGCACCGGGGCGGGACGACGGTCGAGGGGGGGCGGAAATGGTGGGTCGTTTGCGCCGCAAGCGCACGCGGACGTTCGTCGGCGGGCTGCTCGCATTGGGACTCGCGCTCAGCGCCTGGCTCGCGTACTCGATGGCGACACCGGCTGGAGGCGTCTACGGCCTTCCCGCGCTGTCGATCGGCGACCAGTCGGTGATCCAGCCCAGCACCGGCAAGGTGAAGATGACCTTCACCGTCACGCTCTCGACCCCGAGCAGCGCCAAGGTCTCGGTCAAGTTCGCGACCGCGGACGGCACCGCGACGAGCCCGCAGGACTACCTGGCGAAGAAGGGAGTCCTCAGCTTCGCCCACGGGCAGACGTCGAAGACGATCACGATCACCGTCAAGGGGAACCCGATCGGCCAGCCGAACAAGACCTTCTCGGTCGTCCTCTCCGACCCGAAGAACGCCGTCATCGCCGACGGCACGGCGACGGGCATCATCATCAACAACCAGCCGCCGGGGATCTCGATCGACGACCCCTCGCTCCTCGAGCCCGGAGGGACGGCGAGGATGACCTTCACCGTGTCCCTGACTGTCGCCAGGGCGACGACGGTCAAGGTGATGTTCGCGACCCAGGACGTGACTGCCACGACGCCCGAGGACTACAGGAAGGACACCGGCACGCTCACCTTCCGGCCCGGGCAGACCTTCAAGACCATCCCGGTGGTCGTGAAGAACGACCACGTCGTCGGACCCGACGAGACCTTCATCGTCGGTCTCTCGGCCCCGACCAACGCGATCCTCGTGAAATCGGTCGGGATCGGGACGATCCGCGACAACGGGGCGCCGTAGCTCCGGCGGACGTTCGACGCGAGGCGAAGCCGCGGCGGTGAGCCGCGGGTGCGACTCGCGCGTCGTGCCCGCGATCCGGTTTCGACGCCCGTCTCGAGCTTGTCGGGGCAAACTCGTCGCACCCGGCCGCGCGGCACCCACTTCAGAATTAGTCACGTCTATCCCACACCGGCTCGCGAAGCGCCCAAAAGCTGGTTGGGTGACGCGGACCCCGGTGGCGCGTTGACGGTTGCCTGAGCCTGCGGGCTTGGGTCATGGTCGACGCGCGCGCAGCACCTCCTCCCGGGCTCACGCGCACCGTGACGCGTTTCGCGAACTCGTGAACGCGATGACATGTAAGGGCCGAGTCTCCTTATGTTTCCTAGGGTGACCGAGGGGATTTGAACCCCCGACCTCCGGGACCACAACCCGGCGCTCTCACCAACTGAGCTACGGCCACCATGATGCCGCCGGCTCCCGCCGTCGGCCCAGCGCGCCCGGGAGGAATCGAACCTCCGACCCACTGCTTAGAAGGCAGTCGCTCTGTCCGACTGAGCTACGGGCGCCCGGCCACAGGACCCCTCATGCTACCGGCCCCACCGATCCCGGCCGCAGTGGCGCGTGCGTGACACACGGGCGGCGGTGATCCGGCCGAACACCGCCTCGTAGCCGGCGACCATCGCCGGGGCCGAGAAGCGTTCGACAGCACGACGGCGGCACGCGCGGGGCGAGAGCTCGCCGGCGCGTCCCACCGCGGCCGCGAGCCCCTCAACGTCGTGGCGCAGGAAGCCGGTCTCGCCGTCGACGACGAGCTCCGGAGCCGCGCCGGCAGGGCAGGCGACGACCGGCGTACCGCAGGCCATTGCCTCGACCATCACCAGCCCGAACGGCTCCGGCCACTGGATGGGCAGGACGAGAGCTCGGGCCCGGCCGAGCAGTTCGGCCTTGACTTTGTGGGTCACGTGCTCGAAGACCTCGACCCCGTCGTGGAGCGCCGGTGTCACGACCTCGTCCCAATACGCTCGCTCGGGCGGCTCGTTGCGCTTCACGATCATCGCCAGCGGCAGCCCGGCGCGGCGCGCGACCTCGATTGCGAGCGCAGGTGCCTTCTCCGGGCTGGCACGGCCGATGTAGACGAGAAAGTCCTCCTTGTCCTCCACGAGCTCGTACGCCGAGAGGTCGATGCCGTTGTGGACACGACCTGCATACCGCACGTCGGGATTGGCAGCGCGCTGGTCGTCGCTGATCGCGACGAGGTGCACACGGTCCTGGAGAAAGCCGTAGAAGCGACGCGCTCTCGGAGTCCAGGGACCGTGGAGGGTGTGCACGATCGGCGGCGCGTGGGGAACCAGCGCGGCTACGAGCGCGCCCATCGCGGGGCCGACGACGCCCGAATGGTCGTGCACGACGTCGAACTCCGCGCAGTCCAGAAGGGCCCCGAGCACGTGCTCGGCGTCGTACCAGACGTCGCCGAGCTCGGAAGAGGGGGGCGGCGGGTCGAACTGCGAGACCAGGGTGGCCTTCGTGAGCGAACGGCCGCTCGCAAAGAGGGTCACGTCGTGGCCGCGCTCGACGAGCCCGTCGGCGAGGAGCGAGACGACCAGCTCGATGCCGCCGTAACCCTCGGGCGGCACGCTGTACCAGACGGGCGCGATCTCTGCGATTCGCACGTGATCTCCCCGTCGCCGATGCGAAGCTCGGGCCCGCTAGCCCTGCGGCGCGCGCGCCGTGGCGGCGAAGCGCTCGAGTCGCTGGTCGAGGTAGGGAATCCGGGCCGGGCCCACCTCGTCGAAGAGCGACAGCCCGAGGTCGCGGTAGAGCGCCGCGACGAAGAGCTGCTGGCGGAGGAGCCCGGGGCTGCCCCGCGCACCGGCGCGCCGCGGCTGGCCGTTGAACGCGACGGTGACGACGAGGTCGTGGCGCCAGTCGCCGAGCGCGAGGAAGGAATCGAGCCCGTCGTGCCCGAAGGCTTGCTCCGGGTAAAGCGGATGGTTGGCGCGGAAGCTGAAGCGATCGGCCTTGAACCCCAGCCCCCAATCGACACGCTGGCGCCGGTCGACCTCTCGCGGTCGTGTGACCTCCCGCGCGGTCTCGGGGTCGACCAGGGGTGGCCGTCCACCGAGCCCGAGCAGCGACTCGTAGAAGCGTGCGAGCTCGCGCATCGGCCCCCGCCCCGTCTCGCCCGGAGAGCATCGCGGTGCGAGGAACGGATCGTTCTGCGGGCAGAGGTACGGCATCGGCCCGGAACCGCTCATGCCCTGCACGGGCACGATCGCATTCCCGTACGCCCGGAACCGCTCCTGTGGCATCGCGAGCCAGCAATCCTCCATCCCGAGCGCCTCGAACACCCGGCCGCGCACGTAGGCCGGGTAATCGTCGATCCCGAGGGTGCGCCGCAGGATCTCGGCCAGCATGAACCACGCCGACTCGCGGACATACGTGAAGACGCGTCCCGGCTCACGGCGGGGAAGCGGCTTCAGATTGCACACCCACTTGATCACCTCCGGCCACGGCCGGGCGAAGACCAGCGACGCCGGGTCGCCGGCGAGCCCGGAACTGTGCGTGAGGAGGTGCCGCAGCGTGATCTCGTGCTTGCCGTGCGCCGCGAACTCGGGGACGTGCTGCGCGACCGGCGCGTCGAGGTCGAGCTCGCCGCGCTCCCAGGCGTTCGCCACGAGCGCGGACGTGATCGGCTTCGAGACGCACGTCCACGGCATGAGGTCAGTCGTGCGGAGAGGTGATCCCGGCCGCGCCTCACCGATCGCGACATCGGCAACGGGGTCTCCCGCGAGCGACACGAAGAGCTGCGCGCCGAGGTGCAAGTCGTGGCCGCGGCCCGCGCGGATGACACGCTCGACGCTCGGCAGGCCGCCGAGAGACACGTCCCAGCCGACGCGTTCAGACTTGAGCACGGCCCGAGACCTTTCGTGGGGGGCGGCCGGTACCGCCGGCTCGTTGGGTGCCGTACAGATCTGCGTAGAGCCGGCCGAGCTCGAGCAGCTCTTCGTGGCGCCCACGCTCCACTACCACGCCGCCGTCGAGCACGATGATGGTGTCGGCCTCGCGCACGGTCGAGAGGCGGTGCGCGATCACGAGCCGCGACCGGTCGCCGAACACCTGGTCGAGCGCAGCCTGGATCGACGCCTCGGCCTTCGTGTCCATGTGTGCGGTGGCCTCGTCGAGGACGATCAGCGCGGGGTCACGCAGGATCGCGCGCGCGAGCGCGATGCGCTGACGCTCACCGCCCGAGAGCCGGTGGCCGTTCTCGCCGATGAGGGTCTGATAACGCAGGGGCAGCTCCCACGCGAAGTCGTGGACGCCCGCGGCGACGCACGCCGCGTGGACCTCCTGGTCGGACGCGTCGGGCTTCGCGTAGAGGATGTTGGCCCGGAGCGTGTCGTGCAGCAGGTAGGTGTCCTGCGTGACGAAGGCGACGAGGTGTTCGCGCCCATGCCCGAGCTGATCGCGCGCCGATCGCCCGTCGATCGTGACCCGACCCGCGGGGGCCTCGAGGATGCCCGCCGCGAGCATGGCGACGGTCGACTTGCCCGCGCCGGACGGGCCGACGAGCGCGACCATGCTCCCCGGCCGGACGTCGAACGACACGCCGCGCAGGCTGGGCGGGTTCCGATTGGTGCGCTCCGACGCGAGGCTCAGCGACGGGACGACCGCGAGCTTGCCGCGCGTCGGGTAGACGTACGACACGTCGGCGAACACGAGGTGGCCCGCCGCTGACCCCGCCTCGGTCTCGGGACCACGGCCATCGACGGCCGCTGCGCCCGTTGCAGACCGCGTGGGTGTGGCGGGGAGCGCGTCGAGGACCTCGAGCACGCGTGTGAATGCGATGAGGTCGCGTGCGATGTTGAGACGAGCGTCGGCGATCCCGCCCAGTGGTCCTTCGAGTAGGCGCAAGTAGACGATGATCGCGACGATCGTGCCGATCCCCACGTGCGTGGAACCGAGCGCGAGCGCGCTGACGAGCAGCAGCAACGCGACCGCATTCACGCCGAACATCACGACGCTCGCGATCGCGGCCCGGAAGGTGCCCAGGCGCACGAAGACGCCCCACAAGCGGGCGGCACGAGCGCGGAACCCGGCGGCCTCGTGCTCGTAGTCGCCGTGCAGCTTCGTGAGCAGGTTGCCGTCGGCGTTCAGCCGCTCGGCCGTGTAGCTCTTCAAGTCGGCACTGGTGAAGAAGTCCTCGAGGGAGGCCTGTCGGAAGCGTTGCTCGAACCGCCGGGCCGGGAGCACTGCGAGACCGAGGAAGACGATCGCGAAGATCGAGCGCCAGTCGAGCACGAGCAGCGCCACGACGGTGAGCGCGAGCGTTGCGACGTTGCCGACGGCGAAGTTGAGCGCCTCCGGGAAGACAGCGGTGGCCGCGGCGGCCTCGTCGACCGTGCGAGCCGTGATCGCGCCCGAGTTGGAGACGTTGAAGAATCCCTGCTCCTGGTGCTGGAGCCGGTCGAAGAGCAGCGTCTGGAGCTCGGTCCCGATCGCGCCCGTGAGACGTGTCTGCGACACGGCTTGCCACATCCGCAACGCGACCTGCGTGCCGGTGAGAACGAGGATGCCCACGACGATCGGGCCGACATGGGAGACCCCGCGGCCCGCGACGAGATCGTCGACGAGGCGCGCGTAGATAAGCGGGTAGGCGAGCAGGATGATCGTCCCGACCACTCCGAGCAGGGCGACCAGCGCGAAGGTATGCCGGTGCGGGCGCCCGAACTCCCAGACCCGCGACCACAGATGCCGGTCACGCAGGAGCCCCTTGTTGCTGGTCGTGTGGTGCGGGGTCGCCATCGTCACACGCAGCTAGAGGACCAGCTCGGCCACGGCCTCGAGGGCCTTCGGCTCCGCCGCCATCAGGATCATCGTCGTCGCGCTTGATTCCTTCCACACCTCGAGCTGCTCGGCAACGTGCTCGCGAGGGCCGACGAGCGCGACCTCGTCGATCAGCTCGTCGGGGATGGCGGCGGCCGCCTCCATGCGGTGCTCGCTCATGTAGAGATCCTGCACAGAGCGCGCCACCTCCTCGAAGCCGAGGCGCGAGATCAGTCGGTTGTAGAAGTTGAGGCCCCGGGCACCCATTCCCCCGATCCAGAAGGCGAGCCCGCCGCGGACCCGGTCGCGGCACGCCGCGAGGTTGTCGCCCATCATGATCGACACCTGTGGCGCGAGCTCGACAGTGCGGGTCCCGCGGTCGACGCCCTCGAAGAACTCCTTCTCGCGCCAGGGGCTGTAGAAGGCAGGGACGATGCCGTCGGCGATCTGGTAGGCGAGCTGGAGGTTCTTCGGCCCCATCGCGGCGAGGTAGATGGGGAGCTTCCTGCGCTTGGGGCGGAACATGAGCCGGATTGGGTGAGCGAGCCCCGTCGCATCGTCGCGCTGGTAGGGGATGTCGTAATACTCGCCGTGGTGCACCACCGCGCTCGTCCGCGCGAGCACCTTCCTCACGACCTCGACGTACTCGGCCGTCCGCGCGAGCGGCTGGCCATAGGCCTGGCAGTGCCAGCCCTCGACGACCGCGGGCCCGCCCGCGCCGAGACCGAGCATGAACCGGCCACCCGAGAGGAGGTCGACGGTTGCGGCGGTCATCGCGGCGAGCGTGGGAGTGCGGGCCGCCATCTGCATCACCGCGGTGCCGAGCTTGATCGTCTTCGTGGAGGCGGCGAGCCAGGCCAGCGGCACGACCGCGTCGGTTCCCGAGGCCTCGGCCGTCCACACGGAGTCGTAGCCGAGCGACTCGGCGTGACGGACCATCGCGATGTTGGCCTCCATGTCGTTTCCCCAGAGACCGAAGTTCGCGGTCGGTCGCATTGCGTGGATGGCGAGTCGCATCAGCCGGTCCTGCCGAGCACGATGCTTCCGTACGTCGCGCCCGGAGTACACGCGTTCACGAGGCAGTAGTCCACCGACGCTTCGATCGCCCGGCCGGTCACATGGCGCACGTCGAAGGGGGCGAGCGGCCGCTCGAGGTTGGCCGTGGGGGCGAGGACGCCGTGCCGAAGCGCGAGACCTGCCACGAGCAGGTTGATCGCAGCAGTCGTTCCCATGCACTCGCCGGTCATCGACTTCGGCGCGCCGACGTCGGATGTGGGACCGAGGAGCTTGGCCAGCGCCGCGAGCTCCATCGCGTCGAGGGCGTTGATGCCGGACGCTGCGGCCACGCAGTACCCGATGTCGCCGGACGAGATACCCGACCGATCGATCGCGAGCTCCATGGCCTCGATCCACGTGCTCACGGTCGCGTCTTGATCCGCCTCGACGATGCTCCCGACGTTGCTCGTTCCGAGCAGCTCGCCGTACGGCTGTGCGTGACGCCGAGCGGCGTGCTCCGCCGTCTCGAGCACGATGCTCACGGCGGCCGTGCCGAAGGCCGTGCCGTCGGCACGTTCATCGAACGGCCGAACCACCTGTGTCGCGAGCGCGGGCCAGGGCAAGGCCTCCGCGCCCTCGAGCGTGGTTTCGCAGAGCTCGTCGGCGGCGAGCACGATCGCCACCTCCGACTCGCCCCGTCGAACGAGATCGGCCGCGTACTGCAGCGCGACCAACGCCGATACGCCGCCCTGCGTGAACGAGAGCACCGGTCCGTGGATACCCAGCACCGTGCACACGTGGCCGGCTGCCGCGTTGACGGCGACGTGCGGGAAGACAGTCGGGCCCGCCTCGTCGGCGCCGGTCCGGGCTGCACGCTCGAATGCAACCGTGTCACGCAGCGGACCGCCCGCGGTCGCGAAGACGAGCGCGACGTCGTCGAGCTCGTCGCGTGCCGGGCTGAGCTCCGCGTCCGTCCACGCCAGCCGTGCACTCGCGACGCACATGCGCGCGAACCCGTTCATCTTGCGCCAGTCGTTGCGCGACGCGTAGCGCTTGGCGTCGAGGTTCGGCGGCTCGGCACCGAGGCACTTCGAGATCCGGGTCGCGTCGGCGATGGTCATGGGTTTGATGCCCGACCGTCCGGCTGTGAGCGCGTCTGTCCACTCCTCGACCCCCTCGCCGAGGGCACCGATCGCGCCGAACCCGGTGACCAGGACGCGATGGGCGTCCACCGCCACGTGCGCCGGTGCCACGCGGTTTGGATCGGTGAAGACAAGCGACGCGTTCGAGCCGCCGAACGCGTAGTTGTTCGAGGCTGCGACGCGAACCGGTGCCGGCCGGCTCACGTTCGGGACGAAATCGAAGTCGGCCGGCGCGACTTCCGGGAAGTTGATCGTCGGTGGAAGGAAGCCGTGGCGGATCGCGAGAACGCACACCGCTGCCTCGACGGCACCTGCGGCCCCGAGCGTGTGGCCGATCATCGACTTCGTGGAGCTGATCGGCACCTCACGCGCCCGATCGCCGAACACGAGTCGGAAGGCTGCTCGTTCCATCGTGTCGTTGGAAGGCGTGCCGGTGCCGTGACCGTTGACGTAATCCACCTCGGCGGGGCCGATCCTCGCCTGTTGGAGCGCGCGCTGCATGGCCAGCGCCGCGCCCCGTCCGGTCGGGTCGGGAGCAGTCGGGTGATGACCGTCGGCGGAGCCCCCGCAGCCGGCAAGCTCCGCGATGATCGACGCCCCCCGTTCCTGCGCGTGCTCGAAGGTCTCGAGTACGAACACCGCCGCACCCTCGCCGAGCGTGAGCCCATTTGAGCGCCCGTACGGCGAGCAGGGCTCGAGGTCGAGCGAGTGCAGCACGCTGAAGCCTGCATACGTGAAGAACGCGAGACCGTCGCTTCCACCGGCGAGCATCACGTCGGCCGCGCCTGCCCAGAGCTGGTCGCGTGCCATCGAGATCGCCGATCCGCCGGCGGCGCACGCATTGGAGGCGACCGCGCGCGGCCCCGTCAGCCCGAAGACCATCGCGATCGCGTCAGCCGGCGATCCCGCGAGCCTCTCCTCGATCGACCCCGTGTGGAGGAACTCGCCGAGCTCCGCGACGGCGTTTTGACACGTGCCCATGCTGGCCCCGATCCGGTGACGCGCCCGCTGCTCACCGTCGAGCCCACTCTGTTCGAGCGCCTCTGTGGCCGCGGTGACAGCAAACGTGTCCGCGCGGGACAGGCCGACAGAGAGGTCGGAAATCGGGACGGGCTCGAAGGCCTTCACCTCGCCGCCGATCTTGCAAGGAGACCACAGTGTGTCGAGGTACTCGACGTCCGTGATCCCCAACCGACCGGCCCGCAGCCCTTCGAGGAACTCGTCGGTGTCGCGGCCGATCGAGCAGACGACACCGAGCCCGGTCACTGCGATGCGCGGCAGCTTCATGATCAGCTCCCTTGTGACACTTGTGACGCGATCAATTCCCCCCAGCTCGTGGGGATGCGCGCGGGGGCCGACACCGTTCGCACCGTCGACGGCGTCCCGATGACATCGAAGACGATTCCCGACGCCGCGTAATCCGCCTCGACGTGCGCGATCCCGCAGAACGTGCCCAGCCCGGGGCTGTGCACCGCGTGTACCACCTCACCGACCGCCTCGGAGCCGACACCGACGCGCGTGCCGGGTTCGATCACCGCCGCGTCCGAGACGAAGCCCACCGGGAGCGTCGATGGTCCGCTCGCGCGCTGGGCCGTCAACGCTTCGCGGCCGAGGAACTCCTCCTTCTCGAAGTCGACGAGCCAGTTGAATCCACAGCGCACAACGGTTGCCTCGCGGCCCATCGCCTCGCGGTGCAGGATCGGTTGGCGCGTCTCGATCATCGCGATCTCCAGCGCCTCCTGACCCGTCGGCACGGCGTGTGCCGCGGCCTTCGACCACATCGTCCCGGCGTGCTCACGCGGCCCGACGAGCTTGAAGCCGAACTCGCCGGTGAAGCCCGTGCGCGAGACGGTGACGTCGAAGCCGTCCATCTGGACCGGCCGGACGCCCTGGAACGGGAGGCCGGTGATGGGCTCGTCGAGCAGCGCTTCGGCGACGTCCCACGACGCCGGTCCCTCGAACCCGAGCATCGCGAGCTCGCCCCCGAGCTCGCGCACTGTCACGTCCGGCCCCGCGAACGATCCGAGGTGCGCGAGCGTGGAGGTCCGGCGCCCGATTGCCGTCTCGACGAGGAAGCCGTCGTCGGTCCGGGAGATGGTGACGACGTCGAGGGGCGTGGCGTCCTCGGTGAGGAACAGGCCCATGACCGACGTTTCCTGCGACAGGAACTCGATCTCGCGAGTGAAGAGTCGCGAGAGGAGGCCCTCGGCGCCCGGCCCGTCGACGGCGATGAGCCCCGCTCCGGAGAGGTCGATCAGCCCCGAGGTGCCCCGCAGCGCGGCGTACTCCTCGTCGACCGATGTGTAGCGCCACGGGACCGTGACATCGCCGATCATCTCGTAGACCGTGCTCGCCGGAAAGGCGGCTGCGAATGGTGATTGCTCTTCCATCGTTCCTCCTACGCGACCGAGTCGCCGCCCTCGACGGCGTCCTCGAAATCGTCGCGGTGCGCTTCGATGTAGTCGATGATCCGGTTGATCGAGCCGAACATCCCCACCTGCTCGTCGGTCACGCTGACGTCGGCCACGTAGTCGACGCCGACCGCGAGCTCGAGGGCGTCCACGCTGTCGAGCTCCAGCCCGCGGCCGAAGAGCGGCTGATCGTCGGTGATCCAGTCGGGCAAGATCGGAAGGTCGAGCCGCTCGACCAGGACCTCCTTGATCTGGTCGCACATCTGTCGGCGCTCGTCGACGCGCTTCCGGATCTCGTCCAACGTCATGGTCTCGTCGTTCACGTGTCCTCCCATTGCTCGTGGGTGTCGGGTGCCCTACCCCGGGCATCCCTCGTGCCGTTCAGTGCTAGGTGAAGCCCCCATCGACGGCGATGACCTGCCCGGTGATGTAGCCGGCCCTGTCGGAGGCGAGGAAGCTCACCAGACCCGCGACCTCGTGCGCCTCGCCGAGGCGTTGGAGCGGGACGACCGCCGCGTAGCCGTCGAGGACGGCCTTGGGTACGGCGCGGATCATCTCGGTGTTGGTGAACCCGGGCGCCACGGCGTTGGCGCGAACCCCGAGTGGCGCGGCCTCCTTGGCGAGGCCTTTGGTGAAGGCGGCGAGCCCTCCCTTCGAAGCGGTGTAGTTCAGCTGGCCGGGGCCGCCGATCAGGCCGGCGATCGACGTGATGTTCACGATGGCGCCACCCGGCCGGGGACCCTTCTTGTTTCGCGCCATGAGGCGGAGTGCCTCACGCGAGCACAGGAACGCGGAGTCGAGGTTGACCGAGACCACGTGTCGCCACTTCTCCAGGCTCATCAGCATGAGGAAGCCGTCGTCTTTGATCCCCGCGTTGTTGACGAGGATCCGGATCGTCCCCAGATCGCGCCGAATCGTCTTGTAGAGGCGGCGGACCTCGTCCTCGACAGAGACGTCCGCCTGGATTGCGAGGGCGCGGCCGCCCGCGCCGCTGATCTCCTCGACGACCTCAGCGGCTCCTTCGGCGCTCTTGTTGTAGTTCAGGACGACCGTCGCGCCCTCGGCCGCGAGGTCGAGGGCGATCGCCCGCCCAATCCCGCGGCCCGCGCCGGTCACGAGGGCAACGTCGTGTTCAGGAAAGAGCATCGCCGCCACCTCCCGCTGCCGCGGGGACACCCTCGAGGCGCCGACGCGCGCGCGGGTCGGCCATCGTCACCGTCGTCAGCTCGCGGTCGACGGCACGAACCAGCGCGCCGAGCACCTTCGTGTCCCCGACCTCGACGAATCGCGTCGCACCGAGACGGGCCAGCGTCTGCACGCACTCGCACCAGCGGACGGTGCTCCCGACCTGGTCGATGAGGGCCCGGCGGATCTCGTCGGTGTCGGCGGCCAACTCGCCGGTCGTGTTGAGGGCAACCGGCACGTCGGGCGCTGCGAGTGACACGGTCGCGACGAACTCCCGCCATTCGTTCATGGCGGGCGCCATCAGGGGTGAATGGAATGCGTGCTCCGTCTGGAGCCGCGTGACCTTGATCGCGCCGAGCTCGCAGCAGAGCTGCACGGCCCGCCCCACTGCCGCGCTCGCGCCCGAGAGCACGTAGTGCTGCGGCCCGTTGTGGAGCCCGATGCACACCGGCCCCCGCTCGCGCGCGTGCTCACAGACGGCGAGCACGCCGGCTCGCTCGAGACCCACGACAGAGACCATCGCGCCGTCCGCCGTCACCCGGGCCATGATCTCCGCGCGGCGGCGCACGACGCGCAACGCCTCCTCGAAGCCGAGGACCCCGGCGGCGTGGAGCGCCGAGATCTCCCCCACGCTGTGACCTGCCACGCAGTCGGGCAGCACGCCCCAGGTGCGGGCGACGGCGAGCGCAGCGGCGTTGACGACGAAGATCGTCGGTTGCGCGACACGCGTTGCTCGGAGCTCGTCCGGACTGCCACGAAAGCAGGTCGCCGCGACGTCGAATCCGAGCACGGCTGAGGCACGGTCGAACACCGCACGCGCGACGTCGTAGCGACCGTAGAGGCTCCGGCCCATGCCCACCCGTTGGGTGCCCTGCCCCGGGAACACGAACGCGGTCGTCACGACGCCATCCGCGCTCGTCGCGTGCTCACGGAGCGGGCGGCGAGCGCATACGTCCAGCCCCGCGCGTGGCCCCAAGCCACCGAGACATCCGAGATATGAGGTGACGGTGCAACGAAGGTGGTCCGGGTGCAGCCGAGATGGACCCTGTGGAGCGCGAGTCCGCGCGCGAGCTGATCTGCGAGATGGCCGATCGGCTCGGGCGGATGCTCGATGGCCAGCGGCACGACCTCGACGTCATGCCAGGAGACGTCCGGCCAGTCCCGCTTCAGGACCTTCCCGATTGCCTCCTTCGTCGCGATGCCGACGATCACCGCATCGACAGGGTCCGTGGCGTAATGGCCGCCGGAGCGCTCGTTCTCGGTGAGGACCAACGCCCCGAGGCGCGGGCCCCACCGGTCGACGGCTGACGCGATGGCGGCGCGCTCGGTGAGATCGATCCCGACCTCGACGGCGCGATCCCGCGACCCGCTTCCCGGCCACGGGGCGGCCGCGATCGCGATGCCACGACCCGACCGGTGGCTGATCGAGACGTCGATCGTCTCGGCCGCGAACCCGCGCTCGTGCGCGGACGCGAGCGCGGCTCCGTGAAGCATCACGAGGGGCCGGCCATCGACGGTACGGCCGATCTCGACGTCGGTCAGCGGCGGATGACCCTTACGGGGGCCGACCAGGCGCTGGACCGCGTGCTTGGCCGCGAGACGGCCGGCGTAGCGATCGAGACGTGGAAAGCCTGCCGCGCAGTGCTCGCGCTCGGATCGGCTGAGGTCGAGCCATTGCGGCACGAGGTGAGCGAAGGGAGCTCCCGGCATCCGTGCCTTGCACACGATCTCGCGAGACGTGGCAACGACGCTCCCGGGGCCCGACGACCGTGCGACGTGTCTCATGGTCGGACTCCCCGTGGCCAGACGTCGGCACGTCCACCCCGGATGGCAGGACGCCCGTCGCACTCGGCCCGCACCGCATGGCAACGGCGGCCGTCGAGCTCCACCGGCTCGGAGAGCTCGATGACGAGGCGGCTTCCCGGAAACACGGGACTGGAGAACCGGGCTGCGAACCGCGCGAGGCGGGCCGGATCGCCGTCCGCGACGAGGTCGGTCACCGTGGTCGCGCACAGTGCCATCGTGCAGAAGCCGTGCACGATGGCGCGCGAGAGGCCGACCGCGCGCGCGGCGTCGTCATCGAGATGGATCTGCTGCCAGTCACCCGACGCCGCGCTGTAGCGGAGCGCCAGATCCCCGGCGATCGCCACCTCGCGTCTCACCTCGGTGCGACTCCGGCGAAGGGCCGGGAGGCGCGTCTCGGGCGGGAGCTCGCCATCCTCGGGGGCGTCACGGACATCGGGAAGAAGGACCGTCTCGTACATGTCGAGAACGGGTTGACAACGCTCATCCGTGATGGCGATCAGCATGTGGAGGAGGGCGCCGCTCGGCGACGGGCGCAACCCGATCGCGGTCCCACGTGCCGTCACCTGCCGCCCGGGTACGAGCGGTTGATGGAAGTGAATGTCCGAGCCGAGATGGATGCTCTTGAGCGCTGAGCCGGGGAAGAGCTTGCGGTAGAGGTCGAAGACCGCGAAGCCCGTGAGCACAGTGCCGAAGAGCGGCGGCGCGTACGCGCCGGTCTCGTAGACGGGATTGGGGTCGTCGGTCGCGAGCGCGTACGCGCGGGCGCGATGGAAGGCCACCGGCAGCGTGAAGGCCTCGCTGCGCGTCCCGACCACGGCCGTGCTCGCCAACACCTGCTGCCTCCCTCGCCGCCAGTGCCTTGCAGCGGGAAGGTCCCGGATCCCGACTGCGCACCGACGGTGCCTGCCGCCCTTTTCTCCCGTTCCCGGGCTAATCGGTATATTATCCCACTAGTGAGGCCTTGAGCACAATTACCGATGGGTACGAACGGCCTGCGAGCGGAGAATCTGCACGGGGGGTACCGAGGTGCGTACGGGGGAAGACTCGCGAGTGGCGGCGCGGCTGACGATCGCGTCGCTCGCCGGCCTCGAGGCCGAGGAGATCGACGAGCGATTGGCCGGCGCCATCGATGACACCGCGCTCGAGGGCCTCGCCGACGAGCTCGCCGACAGCTTCGCAGCTCGCATGGCAGTTGTTCCATTCGATCGGGACGAGTTCGTCGTGAGGCTCGTCGTTGTGGAGCGCCGGGGTGTCTACGAGCGAGACGTCGAGTACTTGGACGGGCGTTGGCGAGTGGCCCACGCGCCGCGTACCGAATCGCCACACCTCGTGAGCCGCTGGCAAGGATTCGCCCCACTCGTCCGATGCGAGAACGGCGACCTTCACGTACAGAGCGCGGCCATCGTCGGGCTCTGCGAGGTCGAGGGCACGGTCGAGGACCAGGAGGCGGTCATGCGCTGCCTCGCGCTCGGGACGGACGAAGCGATGGCGCGCGTGTTCATGCTTCGCGGCCTCTCCGACCGCGAGCTTGCCCGAGAGCTCGAGCACATCGACATGCCGAGCCTCGTGCGCGACGTGACCGAGATCGGCGCGGAGGTCGCGCGACACCTCGGAAGTGGCAGTGGCCTCGGACGTACGGTCGTCACGCAGCTCGAAGTCGAGCACCAGGGCCAGACCTACGTCACGCAGACGGTCGTGGACGGCGAAACCACGACGGTCCACGAGCACGCCGTCCTCCCGCCGACCGTGACCGTCCGCTTCGCCAATCCCGTCGACTTCGCCCGGATCTGCACCACCGAGACGACACCCGTGGAGCTCGTCGCGTCCGGCAAGGTGGAGGTCGAAGGCGACATCTCGATGTTCGCCCAGGTCGACATGCTGCGCTGGTAGCGGTCGGTCCTCGACGGATCGGGGAGAAGCGTTCATGCCGGACTTGGATCTGCCGTATTTCGATCGAATCCTGGTGGTACTCGAGCGACAGCCCGACGCCGGGGTGGAGCTCGGCCTCCTCCACCAGCACTGGGGCTACTTCGAGTCGGCTGACAGCCCCGATGATTCCGTCCCGGCCTCTGTGAAGGCTTCGGAAGAGCTCACCCGACGCATCGCCGAGGCGGGGCGGGTCGGCAATGGGCTGCGCATTCTCGACGTGGGTTGCGGCTTCGGTACCGCGATCGACTACCTCGATCGGCATCTGTCGAGTTGCGAGCTCGTGGGTCTCAACATCGATGAGCGCCAGCTTGCGGTCGCGCGTCAATGGGTGAAGGGTGGCTCCGGGAACGAGGTGACATTCATCGAGGGGGATGCATGCCGCTTGCCGTTCGGCGATCGCGAATTCGATGTGGTCCTTGCGATCGAATGCATCTTCCATTTCGAGAGCCGTAAGCGCTTCTTCGGCGAGGTCTCGAGGGTCCTCGAACCTGGAGGGCATCTTGCGCTCTCGGATTTTCTCCTGAATAGTGCGACGTTCCTTCTGTTCACCGCCTGGATGAACTCGGGAAATGCACCGGAGAGCCAGTTCTTCGGTGGATCGAACTTGCCCCCCATCACGCCGCGGGCGTATTCACGTCTGGCGCGGAAGACGGGCTTCTGCGGCCTGGTCGACGAGGACGTGACGGAGAACACCATGCCCACGTACCCCGCGTTACGCCGCCTGTATCAAGCGGCAGCATGGCGCGACGGAGAGCAGGCCGTCGATTATCTCGAGGAACTGGCTCGGCGACGATTCCTCGAGTACCACATTCTCGCATTCTCCTCGAGCGGGTGACGGGAATCGAACCCGCATGACCAGCTTGGAAGGCTGGGACTCTGCCATTGAGCTACACCCGCGCGGGGCGATGACAACCCCGTCGGGGAGGGGGGATTCGAACCCCCGACCGCCTGCCCCCAAAGCAGGTGCGCTACCACTGCGCCACTCCCCGGTGCTTCGCAAGGCTGCTCGCCGGACTTTCGCGGCTCCTGACGCTGCCAGGCTTGTTGCAGAGCGCTCGTAGACCATCAAATCCGACTTGACGAGGCGCCTGTCAAGCAGGTTCGCGAAGGCCCAGGCCGAAGGCCACGGAGGCCACGGAGGCCACTGTAGGCGAGCTCGAGATGCTCGCCTCGAGCTTCGAGCGGTACCTGCGCGCCGCCAACCGCTCTGCTCGCACCGTGCAGACCTACATGGAGGCGGTGCATCAGCTCGTCCACTTCCTCACGGCGGGGGGATACCGGTCGCGGCCGCGAAGGTGCGGCGTGAACACGTCGAGGCCTACGTGCTCGAGCTCCGGGAGTCGGGCCGCAAGGCCTCGACCGGTTTCGAACCGGTTCCGGGCGCTGCAGCAGTTCTTCCCGTTCCTCGTCGACGAGGGCGAGATCACCGAGTCGCACGTCGAGGCTGCCTCCGCCGCCTCCGCCTCCACCGCGTCGCCGACCGGCTCGTTGGTCGCCCGGTGCCGACGTGTGGCCAGCCTGGCCAGCATCCGCTCCATCACCTGCGGAGCAGGCCAAGGCGGCCCGAAGGAAGCCGCGGCGCCGACACGGGCCCGGAAGCAGGCCGACGCGCAGGCTCGGGCAGCGGCCGGTCGTGCTTCGGCAGGGAAGGCCGCTGCGGTCCGTGTAGCCAGGTCCCACAAGTAGGGCACCAGCGTCACCCGGGTCTAGGACTGGCGCAGTTGTTGGAGGGTGTCCAGGTACCGGGTGCCGTAACGGGCGCTCGGTTCGAGGTAGGTGTTCTCGAAGAACTCGTTCCAGGAGATCGCCATCCACCCGTCTGGGTGGGAACGGCGGTTACCCGCGAACAGGACCTTCAGCGTCGCGGTGTCGTGGCGCGGCACGCACTTGCCGCCCGCTATCGACTTGTCGTAACCCGGAGCGAGGGGAGCGAACCAGAGCTTGTGGTCCGCGTGCAGGACGTCGGCGAGGCGCTGCAGTGTCGTGAAGGCGTGCGGGTTCCGGTACGGGTCTTCCTCGGACCAGTACCAACCATCGCCGTCAAACAGGGAACTCACGCCGCGGGACCATTCGAGCTTCCCGTGCTCATCGCCCACGAGCAACACCCGACCCCGAACCGGGGTCGTCGCGGCGCGGAGCGCGTCGACGGTCCACTTGCGCGAGTCGAGAAACATCACGAGCGGCCGCGCCCCGTACGGCGTACCCGTGAACGCCGGGTGGTTGCCGAAGTTCGCGATGAACCAGGCCAGGTCGTTGCGGGCCCAACCGACCGGCCGTGGTTGACGAGCGTCGTTCAGACCCTCGTAGCCGATGGCAAGCGAGAAGTGGGGACCTCCGGCCGCGTTGTGCTGCGCGACCGCGTCTGCGAGCAGGCGGAGCCGGTGGTTGAACGCGCGGCTTGTGTCGTTCTGGTCCGGCGCACCGGTGCCGGCCCATGAGACGACGAAGCCATTGATGCCTGTTTGTGCGGCTTCCTCGACGTGGCGACGCAGCACCGCCGGGTCGTCTTGGGAATACAGGCCGAGGTCCGGGGCGGGTACGTCCGCGAGTCGGGCGCCCGAGAACCGCGGTTGCGGCCCGCACCCATTCGCATCGAGCCCAGCCGGTAAGGGCAGCGGTCGGCGAGTCAACGGGTAGGCGGGGCCGAGGCGTTCACGCCAATGGTTGGCGTCCCACCACAAGTAGTAGTGCGCGTACAGCGGTGGGCCACTCCCGGTGATGGGAAGATTCGAGCCCACCGGCGGTCGGCCCGTCGTTGGACCCGAAGAGGTCGTCCCCGCTGGCCTCGAGACCGGAGTGGTCTGTGAGGACCCGTTGGCGCAAGCCGTGAGCCCGACGACGACCGTCGCTCCGATTGCGACCCAGCGCCGCAAACGCCGTGTGACCACGGACCAATCGGCGAGAACCCCAGCCGCTTGCATGGCACCCATCCTAGGGTTGGCCGATGGTCCGCGACCGGTCGCGCCGCGCCCTGCATTCGGGGCCTGCGCCTGTTCCGCGCTGACGCCGTCCGAGGACCTACGTCTCGCCGCGAATGGCTTGTGTTTCTCGGAAGCTCGTGCTGCGACCGGAAGCACGATCGCGAACCGGCTGCCAGCGGAGGCGACACGCGACAATCGGGCGTTTCCTCGGAGTGTCAGCTCGCGAGCGCCACCGCGTCGATCGCGTAGAGCGAAGCGACGTTCGTCGAGAGGATGGCTCGGCGCTGCTCGTCCGTGAGGTCGCTCGCGTGCTCTTCGAGCAGCTTCTGCGACCACGGCCACGTGGAGTCGCTGTGCGGGAAGTCGTTCGCCCACATCAGCCGACGCCAGTTCATGAGGTCGGCCGTCTTGAACGCCACCCAGTCGTCCTGGAATGTCACGTAGATGTGCTCGGCGAAGTACTCGGAGGGCAGCCGCGACAGCTCCTGGCCGGCCGGGAGCCAGTAGCGGTGGCGCTTGTAGGCGTGATCGAGCCGGTACATGTAGTGCGGTACCCATCCGGCGTCGGCCTCGACGCACACGACCCGGAGGCCCGGGTGTCGCTCGAACACCCCGCCGAGCACAAGGGTGCCCATGATGTCCTGGCAGCCGCGCACGATGGAGAGGAAGGCGTTCATCCTCGGGCCGCGGGTCGGTGACGCCTCGCGGGTCGTGAGGATGTGGAACGACAGCGGCAGCTCGAGCTCGACCGCTGCCTCCCAGAACGAGTCGTAGGCGCGCGAGTCGTAATCGTCGACCGCGGGGTTCCCGGGCATCATCACGCCCCGCAGCCCGAGCGCCCTGATCGACTGCAGGTCCTCGATGCCCTCCTCCGGCGTGCGCATCGCGGTCTGCCCACAGCCGACAAGCCGGTCGGGGTGGGGGGAGCAGTACTCGGCAATCCAGCGGTTGTACGCGTCGAAGCAGGCCTTCTTGAAGTCGAAGTCGCGGTGGTTGCAGATCTGCATGCCGACCGTCGGGTACAGGACCTCGGCGGAGACGCCGTCGCGCTCCTGGTCGGCGAGCCGGGCCTCCGGGTCCCAGCCGCCCCGATGGAGCTCCTCGAACCGGACGCCGGCGATGCGGATCTCCTCGGCCGGCTTCCCCGCCGCCGCCACCAGCCCCATCGGGACCGGCGTCTTCATCCCCGGGATCACGAACAGGTCGCCGACGTCGTCACCCTTGAACTCGAGGCGTGGAGCCCGGTCGCGCCACTTCGGGTCGATGTGGTCGACGTAGGTGTTCGGCGGCTCGGTGATGTGCGAGTCGGCCGAGATGACCGGGAAGTCCACGGGCGAGATGGTAGACGCCGCCGCGCCGGGGGTCACCCGCGCAGCGCGGGCAGCACCTCCGTGGTGAACCGCTCGAGGGCGGAGCGCGCCTCGACCGGGTCGGCGCCGAGCGTGGGCCCGGTGACGACGAGCTTGTCGAGCCCCAGCCCGACGAGATCGGTCAGCTTCCGCACGCACGCGTCGCTGCTGCCGACGACGCCGAAGCGGTCGATGAACTCCGGCGTCAGCGCGGTCGCCTGCGGGGAGGCGACCTGGGTGTGGCGGGTCATGTCGTAGGTGTCGTGGACGGCCGTGAACGCGTCTCGCTCGATGGCGTCGACCGGTCCGCTGATCGTGCCGTGCATGACGGAGAAGCGAGCGAAGGTGGCAACGCCGCCGCTCACCAGTGTGCGGGCCACGACGATGTCGGGATGGGCGACGACGTTCACGAACGCGCCGACCGCGACACCGCGCGGATCGAGACCGGCGTCGGCGCGGGCGGCGCGGATGGTCTCGACGCCCCAGCGCACCCGCTCGGGATCGGCGCCGACCGCGAGTATCACCCGGTCGGCGTGGCGGGCCGCCGCCCCGATCACACGCAATCCGGTTGCCGCCACCTCGACCGGCACCTTGGGCAGATCGGGAGGGAGCCAGTGCAGACGGCTCGACGTGGGGGCGGCGGCGAGCCCGAGCGAGCCCAGCCGAGGCGCAACCGACTCGTGGAAGCCGAGCTCGTCGAAGCCGACCTCGTCCCCCCGAAGGTAGGTCTGGAGCACCGAGAGGTAGCGATCCAGAGTCTCCACGCGTGCCGGTGCCCGCCCGAGGTGGGCCAGCGCGGAGTCGCCACGCCCAATCCCGAGGGAGAACCGGCCCGCCGACGCCACCTGGACGCTGGTCGCGGCCGCGGCGGTGACGGCGGGGTGCCTGGTCACCGGGTTCGTCACCGCGGTGGCGAGCCGAAGCCGGTCGGTCTCCCGAGCGGCGATCGCGAGGGCGACGTACGGATCGCCCGAGAGACTCTGGGAGTCGACCACCGCGAGGCCGTCGAAGCCCGCCGCCTCCGCCCGGGCCGCGGCGCGCCCCGTCGTGCCCGGCCACGCGATACCCATCGTCCACACCTCGGGTCGCGCCATCGTCGAACTCTAGGCTGCTCAAGGTGGCGTGTTGCCGATCCAGGCGGGGCGCGAGGAGGCGTGGCGATGCGGGCGTTGCGGTTGACGGAGTGGAAGCAGCCGGCCGAGTTGCGCGACGTGCCGGACCCCGAGCCCGGCCCCGGCCAGGTGCTCGTGCGAATCGGCGGAGCCGGCGCGTGCCACTCCGACCTTCACCTCATGCACGATTTCGAGGCGGGGATGCTGCCGTTCGGCCCGCCGTTCACGATCGGGCACGAGAACGCCGGATGGGTCGAGGCCGTCGGCGCCGGCGTGACCGGGCTCGAGCACGGCCGGCCGGTGGTGGTCTATGGCCCATGGGGGTGCGGTTGGTGCCACCGGTGTCGGCAGGGAATGGAGAACTACTGCGAGCGCCAGGCCGAGATCGGCGTCGCGGGCGGCGGTCTGGGGCTCGACGGCGGGATGGCGCCCCTGATGCTCGTGCCCCATGCTCGCCACGTCGTTCCGCTCGATGACCTGGACCCGGTCCAGGCGGCACCGTTGACCGATGCGGGGCTCACGCCATACCACGCAATCGGGCGGTCCCTCTCGCTACTCGGGCCCGGCTCCGTCGCGGTGGTGATCGGGGCGGGCGGTCTCGGCCACATGGCGATCCAGATCCTCAACGCGCTCACGCCCGCGTCGGTCGTGGCCGTGGACCAGGAGCCCGACGCGTTGCAGCTCGCGCACGACGTCGGTGCGACCCACGGCGTGATCGCGGGGCCCGGTGCCGGGCAGGAGATCCGCGACCTGACCCGAGGCCGCGGCGCCGACGTCGTGCTCGACGTCGTCGGCGTCGACGACACACTCGCGCTCAGCGCCGCGGTCATACGGCCGCTCGGTCACCTGACGGTCGTGGGCATCGGCGGCGGGAGCTTCGGCTTCAGTTTCTTCACGCTGCCGTACGAGGTGTCACTGGCATCGACCTACTGGGGGAGCCTGCCCGAGCTGATGGAGGTGATCGCCCTGGCCGAGGCCGGCCGGATCCGCGCGCACGTCCAGCGGTTCTCTCTCGACGAAGCGCCCCGCGCCTACGAGGAGATGGCCGCCGGTCGCCTCCACGGCCGAGCTGTCGTCGTCCCGGGAGGAAACGCCTGATTCGGCGCGCACCGAGAGTGGCGAGCCCGGACGCGTTCTGTGCTTTCATCCGTTCTTCAGGTTGGGCCGCGTACGGTGCGGCGTGGCTCACGGGGGGGCCGGACCTTCCGAGGCGTGGTGCCACCGGTCTCCGCGAATCGTCCACCCATCCGTGGCCCGAGTCGCTGGTGCCGACCGACCAGCCCGCCCCGGTCGGTCGGCACCAACGCCGCCGTGACCCGCTACCCCCCGCCGTCGCGCGCGGCGCGCTCGACGGTGAGGCCGACCTCCTGGCCGAAGGAGAGCTCGAGGTTGTGGCGGTCGGGGTCGACGACGATGGCCCAGTACCCGACGGGGTAACCCGAGTCGAGCGGCCCGAGGACCTCGCGTCCCTCGCTTCGAGCCAGCTCGCAGCGACGGTCGACATCCTCGCGGCTCGGGACGCCGACCCCGAGATGGGCGAAGCCCGTGAGCCCACTTTCTATTCCCGCGTGCTCGATCAGCACGATCACGAACGGTCGCGTGCGGTCGCTCAGCCACACGACCGTCGTCCCCGTCTCGTCGTCGCGGCGGCGGTGGACCACCTCCATGTCGGCAAAGCGCGCGTAGAAGTCGATGCTCGCGTCGACGTCGGTGACAGGGAGCGCGACGTGAGTCAGGCCACGATCAATCGTCATCCGCCATCTCCTCCGGTGTCAGCTTCGCGCGCCGGCAACGCCGCGCCCGGGCCTCGGGACCGCAGTCAGTCGTCGGCGACCGGTCAGTCGTCGGTGAGCATCCGGTCTGCGATGAGCTCCACCAGCTGCTGGTCGTGCTTCGAGAGCGCCAGGATCTTCCTGACCAGCGGACTGGGTGGATCGTCGACAGTGGTGTTCTTGAGCGGCCGGTGCGCGCGCGGACCGACCCGTTCGAGCAGCTCGTCGGTGGGGAGCTCGAGTGCCTCCGCAACGCGGCGGAGCACTTCGGGCGTCGGGTTCGGCAGCACCCGGACGCCGCCGTACGACGTCTGGTAGCCCGTCTCGAGCGCGCGCCATCCCGCCCCGGAGAGCTTGGCCCGCCTGGCGGCGTCGCGTCGCGTGATCCCCAGCAGGTGGCGTCGCTCGCTGCTGGTGCTCGACCGACTCGACCGGCGACGCCGCGCGTCGGCCCCAGCGACTCAGGACCACGACCCAGAGCACGAGCAATGCGAGGATCACCACCGTCGCCATGCCCCTCCTCGGAGAGCGCTCGGCGGACGCCTTGGCCTGATCCTGGTCGCTGCTCCTCGTGCCCGGTTCGCTCCCTGGCTCGTCCCCCGTCTCGTCCGTGACCCTCCGGCGCGCGGCCGCGCCGACCAAGACCGAGCCGAGGATACCGTCCCGCGCGCGCGTACGCGTCACCGCGACGCGCGAGTTCGGAGACCCCGGGGGCCGGCCGGATAGACTGCCCTTTTCCATGGCCTCGTCGCTCATCACCTCCGTCGAGCCCCTCGAGGGGAACAAGGTCCGCCTCCACGTGGCCGTACCGGCCGCGGAGTTCGAGAAGGCGATCGACTCGGCTTTCCGCAGGCTCGCCCGCGAGGTGAAGATCCCGGGCTTCCGGCCCGGCAAGGCGCCCCGGCAGCTTCTCGAGGCCCGGCTCGGCACCGGCGTCGCCCGCGACCAGGCACTGCGCGACTCTCTCCCCGGCTACTACGCGGACGCGATCTCCTCCGAGGAGCTGGACACGATCTCGCTCCCCGAGATCGACATCACCGCCGGTGAGGCCGAGGGCGACGTCGAGTTCGACGCCGTGGTCGAGCTGCGGCCGGTGGTCACGCTCGATGGCTACCAGGGGCTCCGGGTGACACTGCCCGCCCCGGCCGTCGGCGACGATGCGGTGGACGCGCAGGTCAACTCTCTCCGCGAGCGCTTCGCCGACCTCGAGGAGTCGCCGACCCCCCTCGCGAGCGGCGACTACGCCTCGATAGACATCAAGGGCTACGTGCACGACGAGGCGATCGACGGGCTCACCGCGACCGACTTCCTCTACGAGGTCGGGTCCGGCCTCGTCGTGCCCGAGCTCGACGCGGAGCTGCCCGGCAAGCGGCCGGGCGACATCCTGAAGTTCATCGGGGTCCTACCCGAGCGCTTCGGCGAGCGAGCCGGCCAGGAGGTCGCGTTCCAGGTCCTCGTGAAGGAGACGAAGCGTCGGGTCCTCCCCGAGGTGACCGACGAGTGGGTCTCCGAGGTGAGCGAGCACGACTCCGTCGACGCGCTGCGCGCCGACGTCCGCCAGCGGCTCGAGCTCGTCGCGAGGGTGCAGACCCAGATGGCGCTGCGCGACCGCGTGCTCGAGGCAGTGGCCGCGTTCGTGACCGTCGACGTGCCGGAGCCGCTCGTCGCGCAGGAGATGGAGCGCCGCCTCCACGACCTCGCGCACCGCCTCGAGGCGCAGGGAGCGACCATCCCGCAATACCTCGCAGCCACCGGGCAGGAGCAGGACCCGTTCGTGGCCGGCGTGCGCGAGGGTGCCACCGCAGCCGCGCGCGCCGACCTGGCGCTGCGGGCGGTGGTGATCCAGGAGCGGATCGAGGCGACCGACGACGAGCTCACGGCGGAGATCGAGCGCCTCGCCCAGCGGCTCGAGGAGAAGCCCGACAAGGTGCGGCGCGATCTCGAACGCAGGGGGGTGCTCGAGGCGGTACGCTCTGACATCGCCCGAGGGAAGGCCCTGCAGTTCCTCGTGGACCACGCGGTGGTGGTCGACGAGGAGGGCAATCCCCTCGACGTGAATGCACCGGATGTGAGTGCGCCGGAGACGAACCTGGGGGAGGGGCCACCCGCTGAGGCGGGAGCCGTCGAGGAACCACGACACCAGTCCGAAGAGGAGCCGGAGGCGTGAGCCAACCCAGCAGCAACCCCATCGTCCCGATGAACTACATGGTGCCCACGGTCATCGAGCAGACGAACCGTGGCGAGCGCGCGTTCGACATCTACTCGCGGCTGCTCAAGGAGCGGATCATCTTTCTCGGCACGCCGATCGACGACATCGTGTCGAACCTGATCATGGCCCAGCTCCTGCACCTCGAGAGCGAGGACCCCGACAAGGACATCTCGATCTACATCAACTCGCCGGGCGGCGAGATCACTGGACTGTTTGCGATCTACGACACCATGCAGTACATCAAGCCCGCCGTGCAGACGATCTGCGTGGGCCAGGCCGCCTCGGCCGCGGCGGTGCTCCTGGCGGCGGGCGCGCCCGGCAAGCGCTTCGTGCTGCCGCACGCCCGGATCGTCATCCACCAGCCCCACGGAGGCGCGTCGGGCCAGGCGGTCGACATCGAGATCCAGGCCAAGGAGATCGTGCGCATGCGCGAGCTCCTGGACCAGATCCTGGCCCATCACACCGGTCAGCCCGTCGAGCGGGTCCAGAAGGACACCGACCGCGACTTCATCATGAGCGCGCTGGAGGCGAAGGAGTACGGCATCATCGACGAGGTCATCACCAACCGTGAGCTCGCGGCGATCGCAGTGCCCGCGGGCGTGAGCTGAGCAACTACACGAGGACCCGGGGGAGGCGTCGTGGCGAAGTTCGGTGACGGGGGCGACCTGCTCAAGTGCTCCTTCTGCGGGAAGAGCCAGAAGCAGGTCAAGAAGCTCATTGCCGGGCCCGGCGTCTACATCTGCGACGAGTGCATCGACCTCTGCAACGAGATCATCGAGGAAGAGCTCTCGCAGAGCACGGAGGTCCGCTTCGACGACCTCCCGAAGCCGCGTGAGATCTTCGAGTACCTCAACGACTACGTCATCGGGCAGGACCAGGCGAAGAAGATCCTCGCGGTCGCGGTCTACAACCACTACAAGCGGGTCCAGGCCGGTGCCTACGGCGACCCCGAGGTCGAGCTCCAGAAGTCCAACATCCTCCTGATCGGCCCGACCGGCTGCGGCAAGACGCTCCTCGCGCAGACTTTGGCCCGCCTGCTCAAGGTGCCGTTCGCCATCGCGGACGCCACCGCGCTCACCGAGGCCGGCTACGTGGGCGAGGACGTCGAGAATATCCTCCTCAAGCTGATCCAGGCGGCCGACTACGACGTGAAGAAGGCCGAGACCGGGATCATCTACATCGACGAGATCGACAAGATCGCGCGCAAGGCCGAGAACCCGTCGATCACCCGCGACGTGTCGGGCGAGGGCGTCCAGCAGGCGCTGCTGAAGATCCTGGAGGGCACCACCGCCTCGGTACCTCCGCAGGGCGGGCGCAAGCACCCCCACCAGGAGTTCATCCAGATCGACACCACCAACATCCTCTTCCTCTGCGGCGGCGCGTTCGCCGGTGTCGAGAAGATCATCGAGAGCCGGACCGGCAACCGGGGCGTCGGCTTCGGTGCGGATATCCGCCGCTCGGATGAGAAGGACCTCGGCGCCATCCTCACGCAGGTGCTCCCCGAGGACCTGTTGAAGTTCGGCTTGATCCCCGAGTTCGTCGGGCGTCTCCCCGTGATCGGCGCCGTCCACAATCTCGACCAGGACGCGCTTATCCGCATCCTTGTCGAGCCGAAGAACGCGCTCCTGAAGCAGTTCCAGAAGTTCTTCCATTTCGACGACGTCGACCTCGTGCTGAGCGACGACGCGCTCGACGCCGTCGCCGAGGAGGCGCTGAAGCGCGGCACCGGTGCCCGCGGCCTGCGGGCGATCCTCGAGGAGGTGCTCCTCGAGGTGATGTACGACCTTCCGAGCCGGACAGACATCGCGCGTTGCGTCATCGACCGCAGCGTCGTGCTCGACCACGTCGCGCCCACGCTCCTCACCGAGGGCGAGACCGACTCCTCCGAGCGCCGCACCGCCTGACGCCGTCCGCAGCGCACCCCGCGTCGGTGCCGAGAACCGCACCCGGTGCGGAGAATCGCACCAATGTGGTGGGAGGGCCTGCCGGTACGATCACGGGCGATGACCGCCGTCCCCGACAAGCCCAACCTCGACGGCCTCGAGGAGAAGTGGAGCGAGGCCTGGGACGCCGCGGCGACCTACCGGTTCGACCGTTCGAAGTCTCGCGGTGAGATCTACTCAATCGACACCCCTCCGCCCACCGTCAGCGGCGTGTTGCACCTGGGGTCGGTGTTCGGGTACGCGCAAACCGACTCGCTCGCTCGGTTTCAACGGATGCGCGGGAAGACGGTCTTCTATCCGATGGGGTGGGACGACAACGGTCTTCCAACCGAGCGGCGGGTGCAGAACTACTACGGCGTACGCTGCGATCCGTCACTGCACTACGACCCCGAGTTCGTCCCGCCAGCGAAGTCGCCGAGCGAGCCCATCGCTATCTCGCGCCCGAACTTCGTCGCGCTGTGCGACCAGCTCGTGGTCGACGACGAGCAGAAGTTCGAGGAGCTCTGGCGCCGGCTCGGGCTCTCGGTCGACTGGACGCTGACCTACACGACGATCGGCCGTGGCGCGCAGCGGGCCTCGCAGCGCGCGTTTCTCCGCAACCTCTCGCGGGGCGAGGCGTACAAGGCCGAGGCACCCACGCTTTGGGACGTCGACTTCCGAACCGCGGTCGCCCAGGCCGAGCTCGAGGATCGCGAACAACAAGGCGCGTACCACGCGGTGCGATTCCGAGGTGCGGATGGCACCGACGACCTGACCATCGAGACCACGCGGCCGGAGCTCATTCCCGCGTGCGTCGCCCTCGTCGCGCACCCCGACGATGACCGCTACCGGGTTCGATTCGGGACCGAGGCCACCACGCCACTGTTCGGAGTCAGAGTTCCAGTTGTCGCGCACGCCCTCGCCGACCCCGAGAAGGGCACCGGCATCGCCATGATCTGCACCTTCGGCGACGTGACCGACGTCGTGTGGTGGCGTGAGCTCCGGCTACCGACCCGGAGCGTCCTCGGCCGTGACGGTCGCCTGCTTCCCGACCCACCCGCCTGGGAGGCCACAGACGCATCGGCCGCCGAGCGTTATCGCGAGCTAGCCGGGAAGACGGCGAAGCAGGCCCGAGCGCGCATTGTCGAGATGCTGCGCGACGCGGGCGAGCTTGTGGGCGAGCCCAAGCCGATCACCCATGCGGTGAAGTTCTACGAGAAGGGCGACCGGCCCCTCGAGATCGTGACGAGCCGGCAGTGGTACCTCCGCAACGGGGGGCGCGATCCCGAGCTCCAGGAGACGTTGCGCGACCTCGGCCGGACGTTGGCATGGCATCCGCCGCACATGCGAGCGCGGTACGAGAGCTGGGTCGACGGCCTCAACGGCGACTGGCTCGTCAGCCGGCAACGGTTCTTCGGGGTTCCGTTCCCGGTCTGGTATCCGGTGGGCGACGATGGCGAGGTCGGGTACGACGATCCGATCCTGGCCGCCGAGGACCGCTTGCCCGTCGACCCGTCGTCCGACGTGCCCGACGGCTACGCCGACGACCAGCGCGGCAAACCCCGTGGCTTCGTGGGCGACTCCGACGTGATGGACACCTGGGCGACGTCGTCGCTCACGCCGCAAATCGCCTGTGCCTGGGAGGACGACGACGACCTCTTCGGGCGAACCTTCCCGATGGACCTCCGACCCCAGGGGCCGGAGATCATCAGGACCTGGCTCTTCGACACGGTCGTGCGGGCTCACCTCGAGCACGGCGTGCTCCCGTGGACCGACACCTCGATCAACGGATGGGTCCTCGACCCCGACCGCAAGAAGATGTCGAAGTCGCGGGGGAACGTCGTGACTCCGATGGCCCTGCTCGAGCGGTTCGGCTCCGACGCGGTGCGCTACTGGTCCCTCAACGGCGGCCCCGGGGTCGACACCGCGGTCGACGAGGGCCAGATGAAGGTCGGGCGGCGGCTGGCGATCAAGATCCTCAACGCGTCGAAGTTCGTCCTCGGCGTGCCGGGCGACGAGTCTCCGAGCGGCGAACCGACCGCCGCCCTCGACCGGGCCATGCTCGCACGCCTCGCCGACCTCGTCGACGAGGCGACCGCGGCGTTCGACGGCTACGACTATGCGCGAGCGCTCGAGCGGACCGAGCGATTCTTCTGGGGCTTCTGCGACGACTACGTCGAGCTGGTGAAGGGTCGCGCCTACGGCGCGGGAGGCGACGAGGGTGCGGCGTCGGCCCGCGCCGCGCTCTCGACGGCGTTGTCCACGATTCTTCGACTGTTCGCCCCTCACCTTCCCTTCGTCACGGAGGAAGTGTGGTCGTGGTGGCGGGAGGGCTCGATCCATCGGGCCGAATGGCCGGGCGCCCCCGCGCTGCGGGCGGCCGCCGGGGACCCGGCGGGGCCGGTCTACGAGGTCGCAGCCGAGGTGCTCGGCGAGATCCGCAAGGCCAAGACCGCACAGCGACGGTCGCTGCGCACCGAGGTCGAGCGGGTCGTGGTGCACGACACCGTCGAGCGTCTGGCCGCGCTCGAGGCCGTCGCCGCCGACGTGCGCGAGGCGGGCCGCGTGCAAGAGCTCCATACCGCCCCGGCCGAGGCGTTCGCGGTCGACGTCGAGCTGGCCGAGTCCGACGCGGCCTGAGGCCACGTGTCCGGGACGCGCGAGGCCCTCGCCTGGCTCGACGCTCATGTCAACCTCGAGACCGGCGTGGGGGTGCCCGCCGGCGTCTCGCGACGGGCGACGGCCCCAACGCTCGATCGGATCCGGGCGATGGTCGAGCTCCTCGGCTCGCCTCATCTCGACTATCCCGCGGTCCACCTCACCGGTACCAACGGCAAGACCTCGGTCGCGCGCATGACAGCGAGCCTTCTTGCCGCCTCGGGCCTCTCGGTGGGGTCGTTCACGAGCCCCCACCTCGAACGGGTCAACGAGAGGATCGCGTGGAACGGCGAGCCCATCGGCGACGCCGACCTCGACGACGTCCTCGCCCGGGTCGCCGAGCTCGAGCCGTTCATCTCCGACCGGCCCAGCTACTTCGAGATACTCACCGCGTCGGCCCTCGCGCGTTTCGCCGACGGCGCGGTCGAAGCCGCGGTGGTCGAGGTCGGTCTCGGTGGTACGTGGGACGCGACCAACGTGGTCGACGGACGGGTCGCGGTGGTGACCAACGTCAGCATCGACCACGTCGAGTATCTCGGCCCGACGCGGGAGGACATCGCGGCGGAGAAGGCCGGGATCGTGAAGCCGGGCGCGACGCTCGTGCTCGGCGAGCCCGATCCCGCGCTCGCGCGGATCTTCCTCGGTCGTGGGGCCGACCGGGTGGTGACGCGCGGGGTGAACTTCGGCGTCGGTGCCGACGCCCCGGCCCATGAAGGCCGGCTCCTCGACCTGTACACACCCGAGGCCCGCTATCCCGGACTGTTCCTCTCGCTCCACGGGTCGCATCAGGCCGACAACGCGGCCGCTGCGCTCGCCGCGGCCGAGTGCTTCCTCGAGCGGCCGCTCGACGCCGATCTCGTCGCCGACGTGTTCTCCTCCGCGCGATCGCCCGGCCGCCTCGAGGTCGTCGGCCATCAGCCGCTCGTGCTCCTCGACGGTGCCCACAACGTGGCCGGTGCCCACGCGCTGTTGGCGGCGTTGGGCGAGGAGTTCCCGGCGTCGCCGCGCACGTTGGTGGTCGGGCTGCTTCGCGAGAAGGAGCCGCACGAGATGCTCGCCGCCCTCGGGGTGCTCGAGGCCGATCGGCTCGTGTGCTGTCGCCCGCCCAGCCCCCGGGCGCTCGACGCCGAGGTGGTCGCCCGGGCGGCCGTCGACCTCGGTGTCGCACAGAATCGGGTGGCGACCGTCGATCTGGTGCCGGAGGCGTTGGCACGCGCGTTGACGACCGCCTCGCCCGACGGGCAGGTGATCGTGACCGGCTCTCTCTACGTCGTGGGCGCCGCCCGCGCCGCTCTGGTGCACGGGATCTGAGCTCCGGGGCGGGCCGTCGGCCAGCCGAGCGAAGCGTCTGAGTGAGACGGGCGAAGCGTCTGAGTTAGACCCTCTTATACATCTTGGGCGATTCGTGTAGGATGGGTCGTGTAGGTCGTGCCTCCGCCTCCCGGCGAGGCCGGCTCCCGGTAAGGAGTCGAGATGACGCACACCAGATCCGCCGAGGCGCTCGGGGACCCCATCCCCGACGAGCACGCCTTCGCCGGGCACTCCGACGGCGAGCGCCTCGGCGTGAACGAGCGCATCGTCGTGAGCCCGGCGGCGGGTCGCTTCGGAAGTCCGCACGATGTCGCGGCACTGGCCGGCCGGATGGTCGAGGTCGGCTTCCTCTTCGGGACCGTGGGGCGCGAGGAGGTGCGTTCACCGTTCGCCGGCCGTTTCATGGGCATGTTGGCGTGGCCCGGCGAGCGAGTCGCGTCGGGGGAGCCGATCGCGTGGCTCCGCGAGGAGTGAACCCTCGTACCACGGCTCGAGTCGGAACGACGCTCCGGGCAGTAACCTCCCCCGCTCATGAGCGACCGCACCCTCGTGATCTGCAAGCCCGACGCTGTCGCGCGTGGCCTCGTGGGCGAGATCGTCGGCCGGCTCGAGCGCAAGGGCCTGCGGATCACCGCGGCAGAGCTTCGCCGCATCGACGTCGACACCGCCGAGCGCCACTACGCCGAGCACGAGGGCAAGGCGTTCTTCTCCGACCTCGTGGCCTTCATCACCGGGGGCCCGGCGCTGTTCATGGTGGTCGAGGGCCCGGAGGCGTTCGCGGTGGTGCGGGCGCTCATGGGAGCCACCAACCCACGTGAGGCGGCGCCGGGAACGATCCGGGGCGACCTCGCGATCGAGATGACAGACAATCTCGTGCACGGCTCCGACTCGGCCGACTCGGCCGAGCGCGAGGTTGCGCTCTTCTTCCCAGAGCTCGCGCGCTGATCTTCTCCTCTCTTCCTCTCTTCCTCCCATCGGCCCATTTCCTCACCGGCCCATTCCTCGTTGGCCCATTCCTCGTCGGGCGCGGTCCCGAACTCGCCGACCTGCATCGACGGCCGGCGCGCGCGAGCTCACCCAGCGGCGCCGGGCTGGACCGGTCGCCGCCGACCCCTTACCCTCTATGGACCCGTCACGTCTCTTCCATCGGGAAGGCCTTCCTCGTGACCGAGCCCTGGTATTCCTCGATCGTCGGCCGCGACATGGCCGTCGATCTCGGCACCGCCAACACACTCGTCTACGTCCGCGGCCGGGGCATCGTGCTGAACGAGCCGTCGGTCGTCGCGATCAACGTGAAGGACGGGCGTCCGCTCGCGGTGGGTGCCGAGGCGAAGCGGATGATCGGACGCACACCCGGCCACATCCAGGCCATCCGCCCGTTGAAAGACGGGGTCATCGCCGACTTCGACATCTGCGAGAAGATGCTCCGCTACTTCATCCAGCATGTGCACCAGCGGCGCTGGGCCAAGCCCCGCATGGTCCTCTGCGTGCCGTCGGGGATCACCGGCGTCGAGCAGCGGGCGGTGCAGGAGGCCGCGGAGTCCGCCGGCGCACGCAAGCCGGCGTTCATCATCGAGGAGCCGATGGCGGCCGCGATCGGGGCGGGCCTGCCGGTGCACGAGCCGGCCGGGAACATGGTCGTCGACGTGGGCGGCGGCACGACCGAGGTCGCGGTGATCTCGCTCGGCGGCATCGTCGCGAGCGAGTCGATCCGCATCGGCGGCGACGAGCTGGACGACGCCATCATCAACTTCGTCAAGAAGGAGTACTCGCTGGCGCTCGGCGAGCGCACCGCGGAGGAGATCAAGATGGCGCTCGCGAGCGCCTATCCGCTCGAGGAGGAGCTCTACGCGGAGATCCGGGGCCGCGACCTGGTCACCGGCCTGCCGAAGACGATCGTCGTGTCGACCGAGGAGATCCGTGAGGCGATCGAGGAGCCGGTCTCGGCCATCGTCGACGCGGTCAAGGTCACTCTCGACAAGACCCCGCCCGAGCTGGCGGCCGACATCATGGAGCGCGGCATCGTCATCACAGGCGGTGGGGCGTTGCTCCACGGCCTCGATGCGCGGCTGGGGCACGAGACGGGTATGCCGATCGTGATCTCGAAGAACCCGCTCTTCTCGGTCGTGGTCGGCTCGGGCCAGTGCCTCGAGGAGTTCGACGCGCTCAAGCAGGTGCTCATCTCGTCACAGCACGGCTGAGCCCATGGCGTTGTCCCGACGGGGCAATCGGCGTCGCTCGATCCTCGTGCTGCTCGTCGTCACGTCGGTGACGCTCATCACCCTCGACGAGCGTGGCCAGGGGAGCGGTGTCATCGGCTCCGCCCGCGACGCCGCCCGCGACGCGCTCGCACCGGTGCAGACCGCCGTCGACGACGTGTTCTCGCCCGTCGGCGACTGGTGGGACGGCATCACGCGTGCCGGCTCGTTGAAGAGCGAGAACGCGCGGCTCCGCCGACGTCTCGCAGAAGAGCGGGGCCGTGTGAGCACGGCCAAGGAAGCGCTGACCGAGAACGAGGAGTTGAAGAAGCTCGCGCAGGTGCCCTTTGTTCCCGGAATCCCTGTGATCACGGCCGAGGTCGTCGCGGGCTCACCCGGGAACTTCGAGCTCACGGCCGAGATCTCCAAGGGGGCATCGAGCGGGGTCGCGGCCGGCATGCCGGTGGTGGCCGGTGAGGGGCTCGTCGGGAAGGTGAACGACGCGTCGCGTCGCCGCGCCACCGTGCTCCTCCTCACCGACCCGAGCTCGGCGGTGGGCGTTCGGCTCGAGAAGAGCAACGTGCCCGGCGTCGCCAAGGGGCAGACGGGCAGCAACCTCCTCCGCCTCGACTTCATCGACTCCAGCGTCCCCGTCGCGAAGGGAGAGCTCGTGTTCACCGCGGGCCTGCAGGATGCGGTCTTCCCGGCCGGGATCCCGGTCGCCAAGGTCGTCTCCGTGAAGAAGGAACCGGGCGACCTGACCCAGAGCATCCTCCTGCAACCGCTCGTCGACGTGAGCCGGATCGAGTTCGTCAAGGTGCTGCGCTGGCCCGTCGCCAGTGGGGGCTGACACGGCGACGATGGAGCCATGCTGACCCGTCGTCTCCGGCTCGCGGTGCTGATCATGCTCGTCGTGATCTCACAGACCGCCGTGTTCTCGCACCTTCGCATCACCGGCGTCGCGCCCAGCCTGGGCATCGTCGCCACCGTGGCGGTGGCCTACCGGGAGGGTGCCGAGGCGGGGGCGGTCTTCGGCTTCGTCATCGGTCTCGCCATCGATCTATTCCTCCGAACGCCCCTCGGGTTGTCGGCGCTCTCGTGGGCCCTGACCGGCTATGCGGTCGGGGTGGTGCAGGGCGCGCTGCTTCGCTCGTCGCGCTGGATCGCGATCGCGCTGGGCGGGCTCGGAGGCCTCGTGGGTGGGGCACTGTTCGTGCTGGTAGGTGCCCTGGTTGGGCTGGAGCAGCTCGTCAACACCACCCGCACGATCCGGGTGCTGCTCGTCGAGTCGGCGTACGACGCGCTGATCGCGCCGCTGGTGTTCTTCGTGACGGACTGGGCCCTGCGCGAGAGCGAGGCGCGCTCGCGCCGCGCCGTAGGTCGGTCAGGATGGAGCCGGTGAGGGGCATGCGGGCATGATCGAAGGCAGCCGCGTCCGGGTCAGCATCGTCGGCGTGGTCGTGTTGGCGCTGTTCAGCGCGCTCTTCGCGCGGCTGTGGTACCTGCAGGTCGCCGCGGGCAGCAGCTACGCCGCCGCCGCGCAGACCAACCGGGTGCGCATCGTTCCGCAGCCGCCACCCAGGGGACGCATCCTCGACGACAAGGGTCGTGTGCTCGTCGACAACCGGGTGGCCAACGCCATCACCGTCGACCGCAAGCTCGATCCCAAGCGGCGCGCGCTCGTAGTGGGCCGGCTGGCCGAGCTCCTGGGCGTGCCGGTCGCCACCATCCAGAAGCGGCTCGACGACCCGCGCGTCTCGCCGTACACGCCGGTGCCGGTCGCGGTGGGCGTGCCGGTGGACACGCTCGCGTACGTGAGCGAGCACAAGCCCGACTTCCCGGGCGTCAACGCCGAGCCACTCGCGGCGCGTCACTACCCGTACGGCCCGTTGATAGCACACGCGCTCGGCTACGTCGGCGAGATCAGCGCCGACGAGCTCCGCAGCCGGCCCCGCAGCAACTACGAGCTCGGTGACGCGATCGGGAAGGCCGGCGTCGAGCAGGCCTTCGAGAGCGAGCTGCGGGGCAGGCCCGGGCTGGCGAAGCTCGAGATCGACAGCCGCGGGCGCGTGTTCCGCAGCCTCGGCACCGAGAAGCCGGAGCCGGGCCACGACGTCCAGCTCACCCTCGACCTCGATGTCCAGAAGCTGGCCGAGGACTCGCTCGCGCAGGGCATGGCCGCCGCCCAGGGAGTGCAGGACACCGCGGTGAAGGATCGGTACGAGAAGTTCAAGGCCCCTGCGGGTGCCGCGGTCGTGCTCGACGCCCGCGACGGCTCCGTGGTCGCCATGGCCTCCAACCCGTCGTTCGATCCGTCGGAGTTCGCCGACGGCATCCCGTCGGAGCGCTTCCAGCAGCTCAACGACCCGGCGAACCACTTCCCGCTGATCAACCGGGTCATCCAGGGTCAGTACGCGCCCGGCTCGACGTTCAAGCTCGTGACGGCGCTGGCCGGGCTCGCGAGCGGGACGCTCACCCCGAACACGACCGTCGACGACACCGGCGTCTACAAGATCAGCGACGGCGTCTTCAAGAACGCGGGCGGCTTCGCATATGGCCGCGTCGCCCTCCCGCGCGCGATCACGGTCTCGAGCGACGTGTACTTCTACACGTTGGGCGGAAACCTGTGGCGGCTGGAACGCCGCGGCGACCCCACGGGCGACGCGATCCAGCAGATGGCGCGGTCGCTCGGGTTCGGCCGTCCCACGGGCGTCGCGCTCCCGGGTGAGCTGAAGGGCCGGGTGCCCGACGCGGCGTGGAAGAAGCTCGCTCACCAGCAGCGGCCGGACGCGTTCCCGTTCGCCGACTGGGAGCCGGGGGACAACGTCCATCTCGCTGTCGGCCAGGGCGACCTGGTCGTGACGCCGCTCCAGCTCGCGTCGGCCTACCTCACCTTCGCCGACAACGGCACGATGTTCACGCCCCGCCTCGCCTCGCAGGTGCTCGACGCGAACGGGCAGAAGGTGCGCGACCTCCCACCCCTGCCCGCGGGCCAGGTTCCCATCTCCGACGAGGGACACGGCGCGATCCTCGCCGGTCTCAAGGGCGCGGTCGCCGACCCGAACGGGACCGCCTCCGCCGTGTTCGTCGGCTTCCCGCTCGCCGACGTGAGCGTGGCCGGCAAGACCGGCACCGCGGAGGTGGTGGGCAAGCAGGACACGTCGCTGTTCGTCGGCATCACTCCGGCCGAGGCCGACCCCGGCCGGCCGCGTTATGTCGTGCTCGCGGTGGTCGAGGAGGGCGGTTTCGGCGCCGAGACCGCGGCGCCGATCGTGCGTCGGATCATCGAGGGCCTCAGCGGACTGCCGCTCTCGACCGTCGCCGTCGTCCCCGAGCCCGTGACCGGGAACTGATGGCGCGAGCATGAGTACCGTCACGCGCCGGGCGATGCCGGCCTCGGTCGTGCTCTCGGATCGTCGGGCCCGGCTCCAGACCACGCCGCTCCGCCACCTCGACGTGATCTTGGTGGGCACCACCCTCGCCATCTCCGGGCTCGGCCTCCTGATGATCGACTCGGCGACGCGGGCCCGCACCAAGACCGCACATCTGAGCCCGCTCTACTTCGTGAACCGCCAGGCAGTGTGGATCGGGCTCGGGCTGGTCGCGATGGTGGCGGTCATGGCCGTCGATTACCGCAAGCTGCGCGACCTCGCGCCGCTCGGCTACGTGGGTGTCGGGCTCCTCCTGCTCGTGGTCCTGAAGGTGGGCACCGTCGCGAAGGGAAGCCAGGCCCGCTTCCAGCTCGGGGCCTTCCAGCTCCAGCCGTCGGAGTTCGCCAAGTTCTTCCTCATCCTGATGCTGGCCGCGTACTGCTACTTGCACCGTGAGGACTTCGGCCTGCGGAGGGTGGTCGTGGCCATCGGCCTCGCCGCCGTGCCGCTCGGACTGCTGATGCTGCAGCCCGACCTCGGCACCGCCCTCGTGCTCGGCTCGATCTCCTTCGCCACCTTCGCGGTGGCGGGAACGAAGGGCCGCTACCTCGCCGTGCTCGCCATGATCGCCATCACCGGCGCGGTCGGCGCGGTGCGGCTCGGGGCGCTCAAGGACTATCAGGTCGAGCGCCTCACCGCGTTTGTCGAGCAGGGGACCAAGCTGCGTGGCTCGGGCTACAACCAGAACCAGTCGAAGACCGCCATCGCCAACGGGAGCCTCGCGGGCAAGGGACTGTTCCAGGGGACCCAGACCAAGCTCGGATTCGTGCCCGAGCAGCACACCGACTTCATCTTCACCGCGGTGGGGGAGGAGCTCGGCTTCGCGGGCGGTGCCACGCTGCTCGCGCTGTTCGCCATCGTCGTCTGGCGAACCTGGCGAGCCGCCCGGCTGGCGGGCGACTTCTTCGGCACGCTCGTGTGCATCGGCGTGCTCGCGATGTTCGTGTTCCAGATCTTCGAGAACGTGGGCATGACGATGGGGATCATGCCCATCACCGGCATCCCGCTCCCGTTCATGAGCTACGGCGGATCGTCGATCATCGTCTCCTTCGCCTGCATCGGCCTCGTCGCCAACATCCACATGCGCCGCTTCACCTGATTCCGCTTCTCTTCCACACGTCTCCACCCGTGACGAGGACGGGCTTCGGAAGGCGGGCGGCCCCGGCAATGCCGAGATGACGACGGAGCCGCCTCCTCGCGGGCGCCTCCCCCGCGGCGCGTGGGGCGGCCTGGCATTGTCGGCGTCCCGGCATCGCGGATGAGGGCCGGACGGTCGGGTGTCGGCCCGGACGATTGCGCGAGCCGGGAGAGACCCGGCGGAGCCGGGGCTCGAACCGCTGCGAGCGCTGTCCGGCCGACCACCCGGGCGAGACGGCCCTGCGGCTCCCGCCCGGGCGGTGACCGGGAGCGAGATGCGGTGCGGGGGTGGGGGAAAGGGAGGAGGCGGGGAGGGGAAGTAGAGTGAGGGCGATGTCCAGCCTCTGGCCGCGGATCGAGCCGCTCCTGGCCGGGGTCGAGAAGCCCGCCCGCTACATCGGGATGGAGCGGGGCAGCCTGAGGCCGGAGCACCGGCCCCATCAGGCCTCCTGGCTGCTCGTGTACCCGGATACCTACGAGGTGGGGCTACCCAACCAGGGGCTCCAGATCCTCTACGAGATCCTCAACGAACGTGACGACGCCGTCGCTGAGCGCGCATACGCGCCCTGGACCGATCTCGAGGCCGGCATTCGCCGAGCCGGCGTGCCGTTCTTCTCCGTCGACACCCACCGCCCGGCGGGCGAGTTCGACGTGCTCGCGTTCGGCCTCGCGGCCGAGCTCGTCTTCACCAACGTCCTCAACTGCATCGACCTCGCCGGCGTGCCGGTGCGGGCCGAGGAGCGGCGGCCCGAGGACCCGCTCGTGATCGCGGGCGGCCACTGCGCGTTCAATCCCGAGCCCATGGCCGACTTCGTCGACGCGTTCGTCATCGGCGACGGCGAGGAGGTGGTCGGGGAGGTGACCGAGGTCGTCGCGGCGTGGAAGCGAGGCGGTCGGGCGAGCCGCGAGGCCGTGTTGCGAGAGCTGGCCACGGTGCCGGGCGTGTACGTCCCGTCGATGTACGAGGTCGACTACGACGGCCCCTTCATCGCCGCGGTGCGGCCGCGATATCCCGATGTCCCCGAGCACGTGGAGAAGCGCACCGTCGCCGACCTGGCCGACTGGCCCTACCCGAAGAGCCAGCTCGTTCCGTTGATCGAAGTCGTGCACGACCGCCTCAACGTGGAGATCTTCCGTGGCTGCACGCGGGGCTGCCGGTTCTGCCAAGCCGGCATGATCACCCGGCCGGTACGTGAGCGCCCCGCGGAGCAGGTGCGCACCATGGTTGCCGACGGCCTGCGGCGGACCGGCTACGACGAGGTCGCGCTCACCTCGCTGTCGAGCGCCGACTTCTCAGGCATCGACGGTCTCGTCGCGGACCTTGTCAACGGGCAGGAGGGCTGTGGGAACGTCGGCCTGTCGTTGCCGTCGCTGCGAGTCGACGCGTTCACCGTCGGCATCGCGAGCGAGATCCAGAAAGTGCGCCGGACCGGCCTCACGTTCGCACCCGAGGGCGGTAGCTGGCGCATCCGCCAGGTCATGAACAAGCTGATCACGGAGGAGGACCTCTACACCGCGGTCGACGGCGCGTACTCGCAGGGCTGGCGACGGGTGAAGCTGTATTTCCTGATCGGCCTCCCGACCGAGATGGACGACGACACGCTCGGCATCGCCGAGCTGGCCCGCAACGTGGTCGCGGTGGGTCGCCGGTACACGAGGCAGGCGAGCTGCACCGCGTCGGTGGGCGGGTTCGTCCCGAAGCCGCACACCCCGTTCCAGTGGTTTGGCCAGAACGGCGTGCAGGAGCTGCACCGCAAGGTAAGGCTGCTCAAGGACGCGCTGCGCGGGAGCGGCGCGCAGCTGCGTTGGCACGACCCCGAGGCGACCTATGCCGAGGGGATCGCCAGCCGCGGCGACCGACGGGTCGGGCGAGCGATCGAGCACGTGTGGAGGGCCGGCGGCACGTTCCAGGAGTGGAGCGAGCGGTTCGACCTCGGGCTGTGGCGCGAGGGCATGGCGGTGGCGGGGCTCGACGCCGATTGGTACGTCACCCGCCACCGGAACGAGGACGAGATCCTCCCTTGGGACCACATCCGCGCCGGGCTCCACCGTGATTTCCTCTGGGCCGACTGGAAGGCGGCGCTCGACGCCCACGGGCTCCCCGACTGCCGCTGGACCCCGTGCTACGACTGTGGCGTGTGCACCGACTATGCCCTGGAGCACGTCGTGGCCTCGGCGGTCGCGCCGGCCGGGGGCAGCCAGGGGACCGGCCAGGACCTGCGCGCCGGCGGCGATGTGCCCGTGCAGCTGCGCCCGACCCGGGTCGGTGCACATGCGGGGTGACGCCGGCTTCCCCGTCCGCCTCCGTTTCACCAAGCAGGGCAAGATCCGGTTCGTCTCGCACCGCGACGTGGCCCGGGCCTTCGAGCGGGCGTTCCGTATCGAGCGACTCCCGCTCGTGTTCACCCAGGGGTTTGTCCCCCGGCCGAAGGTGAGCTTCGGCTTGGCCCTCTCGGTGGGCCACGAGAGCGACGCCGAGTACCTCGATGTCGAGCTCACCCACGAACCCGGGGCGCTGCCGGCCGTCGCCGGTGCACTCTCGGGCGCGCTGCCCGAAGGAATCGACGTGACGTGCATCGCGTCGCTCGCCGACCGTGCACCCGCGCTCCAGGAGGCGGTGACCGCGGTCGAGTACACCGTCGAGGCCGTCGCCGCGTACGATGCCGGCCGGCCGTCCCTGGAAGCAGTTTCCGACGTGGTGGGGGCCGCGCTCGCGAGCCCCACCCTCGTCACGACCCGCACCCGCAAGGGTCGTGAGGTCGTGGAGGACGTACGCCCCGCCGTCCGCCGGCTCGACGTGCTCGGGCCGACTGAGCACGGGGTGCTCTTGCATCTGGAAGTGTCAACCCAACCGCGGGGAGCCCGCCCGGGCGAGATCGTGAGCGCGTTGCGCGCTGGTCTCGTCGAGCAGCGGGTGCTCCGCACCCGTCAATGGATCGAGCGCGGAGGCGCGCGGCTGGAGCCGCTCGAAGCCGACCCGCGCTTGTCCGTCCTCCCGAGGGCGGACTCGCGTGTGCCCGAGGTGCGCGCGTCATGAGAGAAGGATTCGATGTCCGACGAGACGATGCCGGAGGCCCGTGCGGCCACCGACGTGACACCCCTTTCCGACGGAAGCGGCGCGACCGCGTCGACCCGCTCCCCGGAGGCTGGCCCGACTGAAGCTGGCCCGACTGAGGCTGAGCGCGGCGACGGCACGTCGCCGCCCCGAAAGCGGCGGCGTGGCTCGCGTGGCGGCCGCAACCGGCGCAAGCCGTCGGGGACCGCAGCGTCGGGGAGTGCAGCGTCGAGCCCGCGTGTCGGCGCGGGTGGTGCCGGCGCCGACCGCCTCACGACCGAGGACCTCGCGGCCGAGGCCATGGAGGACGCGGGTCTGCGGGCCCAGCCCCCGGGTGACCCGAGGCCGCCGCCGTCGGCACGCCCCAAGATCGGCGACACGCGTCCCGCGCCGGTCGTCGCGACCGAGCCGCACGCGGGCTCGGGCGGCGGGGCGAGCGGGACGGGCACCGGCTCC
>Ga0209515_10000474_pt1 | contig 73641 bp, 66 predicted proteins | sample Subgroupgradi54m_FD_187454 | JGI IMG/M metagenome (GOLD analysis project Ga0209515, IMG submission 187454) | Subsurface groundwater microbial communities from S. Glens Falls, New York, USA - GMW60B uncontaminated upgradient, 5.4 m (SPAdes)... ...
TCTTTAACGCCCTCCGTAACTTCACAAACTTGTCCCGCGTCCCTATCAATGACCCTAATTGACTCTCAGCTTTACTTTTCATTCGAACCTCGGGTATCAGGTCTTTGCTTAAAAACTTCGCTATCTTCAGCGCGTCCTCATCATCTGTCTTCTTGACCGATTCTGAGATAACTTTAAACTGCATCGGGTTAACCACCCGTATCCGCTTAACCTTTCCTTCAACCGCCCTGTAAAAATATCCCGTATTTCCCGTCGATTCTACCGCCAATTCATCCGTCTTTTTTAACCCATTCTTAAAATGATCCAATCCTTTGGCGCTCACCTCATACGTCTCAAAATCGTACTTCTTATCATTCCAGTAATAGCACACCCGAAAACTATTCTTGTGTAAATCTACTCCTATCTTTCGTCCCATCTCCCACCTCCGCTTTTTTTGTTCGTTTAACCTACAGCGGAGTAGAACTTTTAGTCGGTGAACACCATTCTCCTATCCAGGGTCAATTGCCCTATGGTGACTATTCGATCATAGGTCGCCAGTTAATCTCCTTTACCGGGTCATTGCCCCAACATTTAATTCAACCTATAACCTATCTACTCCGAGTCATTCATTGTACTCGAAGCTATTCACCAACTTTCAATTGATTTTTAGCGTATCATCTCCTCCTTATCTAGAAAATGCTGTCCCGATTTTCTTGAATAAGAATTTTGTGGTAAGCGGGATCATCACCAGCTTTCCTCTAAACTTTACAGAAAAAGCTGGTGCTGGAGGAGGGAGTTGAACCCTCACGTCTGTGAAGACAACGGTTTTTGAGACCGCCGCGTATGCCATTCCGCCACTCCAGCTCTGCAAAAATGGAGCCAGCGAGGGTCGAACTCGCGACCTCTTGCATGCCATGCAAGCACTCTCCCAACTGAGCTATGGCCCCGAAAATTTTTCTTCAAAATCCCCGTCAATATATCATCGGCCTCCAGGTTTGTCAATCTTTCGGCTTTTCCTGTGATTGTAAACCAACGAAAGAATGTTGGTTGACAATAAGATTCCTAAAATGTAATATGAAGCACCATGAAAAAAATCTATTTCGACTATGCTTCCACCACACCCGTCGATCCGGACGTGATCAAGGCGATGGAGCCGTATTTTTTTGAGAAATTCGGGAATCCTTCGAGCCCGCATTCTGTAGGCCGGGAATCTCAAAAAGCCTTGGAAAATGCCCGGCAAACGACAGCCGAATTTCTGGGCGCTAAAGTTGAAGAAATTGTCTTTACCTCCGGTGGGAGCGAATCCAACAATCATTCCATTTTGGGAATCGCCCGTGGCTTGAAGGAGCGGGGAAATCATCTCATTCTTTCCAACATCGAACATCATTCGGTTCTGGAGCCGGCGTTATCTTTACAGAAGGAAGGCTTTAAAGTCACGTGCGTGCCGGTGGATCAAAAGGGAATCGTGAATCCCGAAGATATTAAAAAGGCGGTGACCGATAAAACGATTTTGATCGCGTTGATTCATGCCAGCAATGAAATCGGGACGATGCAAGACGTTGCGGCCGTGGGAAAGATCGCCCGTGAGGCCGGGATTTATTTTCATGTCGACGCTGTTCAAACCGTCGGACATCTTCCGGTTGACGTCAACGAAATAGGGTGCCACATATTGTCTTTGGCGGCGCATAAATTTTATGGACCCAAAGGCGCGGGCGCGCTTTATATCCGTCAGGGAACACGGATCGCGAATTATCTCTTGGGCGGCGATCAGGAACGCGGCCGTCGGGCTTCCACGCAAAACGTTGCCGGGGCCGTTGGATTGGCGAAGGCCATTGAACTTTGCTCTCAGCAAATGGAAGAAGAGATCAAAACGCAGACCTCTTTACGAAATAAACTTATCACTGAAATTCCTCGAAGAATCGACCATTGTTTCTTAAGCGGTCACCCAACTCAAAGGCTGCCGAACAACGCGCATTTTTCTTTTGCCTCTTTAAGCGGCGAATCTCTTTTGATGAGTCTGGATATGGTCGGAATTGCCTCTTCGATGGGATCGGCGTGCACCGCTGGGAGTTTGGAACCATCGCACGTTTTAAAAGCAATTGGTTTGTCGGATGAATTGGCTTTGGCGGCGCTTCGGATTTCGATCGGGCGCTGGACGACAGTCGAGGAAATCGATTCTTTTTTGGATCAGCTGCCGTTGATTGTTGAGCGATTGCGGGCGGTTAGTTAATATTAAAAAATTTACTAATTGTCGTCATCTGAGCGAAGCGAAGAATCTTATGCATGAGATTCTTCGTCGAGCTATCGCTCAACTCAGAATGACGGAAAGTACTATGCAAACCCAAATTATAGAATTTCTCAAAAAAAGCGAAACCTATCTCTCGGGAGAAGAGATCAGCCAGTCGCTGAAGATGAGCCGCGCGGCGATTTGGAAATACATGCAGGAGCTGCGAGGGCTTGGTTATGACATCGTGGCTGTTCCGCATCTGGGATATAAATTAGTCTCCTCGCCGGATAAGCTTTTCCCCCACGAAATCCAGCATGATCTGAAAACAAAAATTTTTGGCAAAAAAATCGTGTATGAGGAAACAGTTTCCTCGACGATGGATGCCGCTTTCCAATTAGCCATTAACAAAGCCCCGGAGGGAACGGTGGTATGCTGCGAAAGCCAGACCAAAGGCCGGGGCAGGCTGGGGCGAAGCTGGAGTTCTCCCAAGGGCAAAGGAATTTATTTGTCTTTGATCCTGCGCCCGAAGCTTTCTTTTTTAGAAGTGGCTCAACTGACGCTTTTGAGTGCCGTGGCCGTCTCTGATGCGATTCGAAAAGTAACGACCCTGCAGCCTTTGATCAAATGGCCGAACGATCTTTTGATCGGTGATAAAAAATGCGCGGGCATTCTGACGGAATTGAACGCGGAAACGGATCAAGTGAACTTCGTGATCGTCGGTATCGGGGTGAATGTGAATTCTCTTAAAAATAATTTACCGCCGGGCGCCACCTCTTTAAAACAAGAAACCCAAAAGGAGCATTCACGGATTAGAATTCTTCAGGAAATTTTACAAGAGATGGAAAAATGGTATATGCGTTTAGGGCGGGAAGGATTTATTCCCGTTGTGCAAAGATGGAAAGAACTGTCGGTGACCCTCAACCAGCGGGTTCGGGTGAGCGATGCGGGCGGTTTTGTCGAAGGGCTGGCGGTTGATCTGGATAAGGACGGTGGATTATTGATCCGCAAGGATTCCGGCGTGATTGTGAAAAAAATGGCGGGCGATGTTGTTTTAAACTTCCCATGAATAATCTCTTCCTCGAGCAATCCCTCAAAAATTTAGAAACCAAAGGATTAAAAAGACACCTGCGCTCGGTGGAGGGCTCGCAAGGCCGCGAAATCATCGTCGATGGCCGAAAGGTTTTGAATTTCTGTTCCAATAATTATTTGGGGCTGGCCGACGATCCTCGGCTGAAACAAACTGCCATAGAATCTATTGAAAAAGAAGGCATCGGCTCGGGCGCTTCGCGCCTGGTGTGCGGTAATATGCAAGCTCATCGTCAGCTTGAGGAGAAAATCGCGCAGTTCAAAGGTGTTGAAAGCTGTTTAGTTTTTTCTTGCGGGTACATGGCCAACGTTGGAATCATCTCGAGTGTCTTTGAGCGGGGAGATATTATTTTCTCAGATAAGCTCAACCATGCCTCCATGATCGACGGCATCATTTTAAGCGGCGCCGCCTTCAAACGGTATCCGCACAAAGATATGAATGTTTTGGAAGAATGGTTAAAAGAATCTAGGGGTTTCAAGAAAAGAGGGATCTTGACCGACAGCGTTTTTAGTATGGACGGAGATATGGCGCCATTGGATAAAATCGTCGAGCTGGCCCAAAGATATAACGCGATCGTGATGATTGATGAGGCCCATGCCGTTGGAATTTTGGGAGAAAAAGGAAAAGGGGCCGCGGAATATTTTAAGCTGGATGAGAAAATCGACATTCAGATGGGAACGCTCAGCAAAGCCGCTGGTGTCTTCGGCGCTTATTGCTGCGGTTCAAAGTCCTTGATCGATTTTTTGATCAATCACGCGCGCAGTTTTATTTATACAACCGGCCTGCCGCCTTTCGTGGCCGCTTGCGCCCGACGAGCAATCGAGTTAATTGAAGAAGAACCGCAAAGACGCACCCGTCTTGCGGAATATGCCGAATATATGCGCCGGGGATTAAACGGCATGGGATTCAACACGCTGGAATCCCAAACCCCCATTATTCCGGTTCTGCTCAAAGATTCTTCTGCGGCGGTTCAGTTTTCCAGAAAATTATTTGAGCATAGAATTTTTGTCCAGGCCATCCGCCCCCCGACGGTTCCGGCGAATACCGCCCGACTCCGTTTAACTGTGATGGCCACACATCAAAGAAGCGATTTGGATTTTGCCCTCGAGAAATTTCAGCAGACGGGTCGAAAGTTATGCCTTATCTGACAACTCAAAAAGGAATTAGTTGGAATTATGAAATCGACGGGCAGGGCGAACCGATTATTTTTCTGCACGGTTGGGGTGGGAATTTGCGTTTGTGGAGCGGGCAGGTCGGGTATTTTTCGGGCGATTACAAAGTGATGCGGATGGATTTACCCGGCCATGGCCAAACCAGCTGGAAGAAGATGAATCTTTCGATGATGGCGCGGGACTTGGAGGAGGTTGCAAAAATTTTGGAATTTCAACAGATCAACGTCGTTGGAAGTTCCTTGGGCGGATTGATGGCCATTCAGTGGTTCGATCTTTTTCCCAAACGGTTTAAACGGATGGCGTTAGTCGGGGCCTTGCCAAAATTTTTACACTCCTCGAATTATCCCTACGGATTAGAATTGAAACAACTCAAAAAGCTCGATGGGCAGTTAGAGACAGATTATCCGGCGATTGTGAATATTTTTTTCCGTTCGCTTTTTACCCGTCAAGAACGGCAAACAAGCCGATTCAAATATTTTTTGCAGTCTGAAAAAAACGAGACCATTCCCCAGAAGAAAGCCCTGCGTGAATTTTTAAATGTTTTAGAAAAAGAAGACTTGAGGAAAACGTTCGAGAAACTCAATCAGCGTTCGATCCCCCTGCAAATCCTGAGCGGTACCGACGATCCTATTTGTTCGAAAGAAGCGGTGAGCTATTTACAAAGGGAATTGCCGCACGCCCGCGTTGAACTTTTCAAAGACTGTGGACATTTTCCATTCTTGACGAAACCGCAGGAATTTAATGAAGCGTTGGAGAAATTTCTAAATGATTCTTAAATCCATCGACCAGAGAATCCGTCGAGCCTTTTCGGATAGCGCCCTGCAGTATGAGGCCTTGACCAGCCTTCATAAAGAAATCGGCCGCGAGCTGATCCACAAGATCCCCGCGAACGGCTCCTTTTTGAAAATTTTGGACGTGGGGATGGGAACTGGATGGTTCACCAACCGGTTGAAAAATATTTTTCCCGATTCATTGGTCGTGGGACTCGATTTTGCCGATGGAATGATTGAGACGACGCGTCAATACCAGGAAGATTTTAAAGTCATTCAGGCCCACGCGCGGGCGCTGCCTTTTAAGGAAGCGAGTTTTGCTTTGATTGTCTCAAATTTAGCGTATCAGTGGATCGGAGATCACCCTTTGGCTTTCCGACGAAGCTATGAGGTTCTTGAAAAAGATGGAATATTTTCGTTCACCATGTTCGGCCACGAAACATTTAAGGAATTATTCGAAGCTTTGGAAAATTCAATAGAAAAAAAATTTTCAAAGGAGCGTCCCGACTTTCCCGTGCGCCGACTTGCCAAGTGCGAACACATCGAGGCGGCGCTTCAAAGCGTTGGATTTCTCGATGTCCATGTCGATTTTGAGCGGATCAAGGTTCGTTTTCCGGACATGATGGGATTGATCCAGTGGACAAAAAATATCGGCGCGAACAATCTTGAGAAAAATATATATATCGGTAAAGATCTTTTGCTGCGGGCCAATGATTATTACAACGAACATTTTAAAGATTCCTTTGGAATCACCGCGACCTTTGAAGTGGTGTGGGCCTCGGGGAGAAAATAAAATGGGAAAAGTTTTTTTTATCACCGGAACCGATACCGGCGTGGGCAAGACGATCGTAACCGCTATCCTCGGCGCACTGCTGCAAGCTAAAGGATACAATGTCGGCGTCATGAAACCGGTTCAATGCGGCGGCCAGGACGCACGATTTCTTAAAAAGTTTTTGAATCTTTCCGATTCGTTAGAAAAGATCAATCCATATTTCGTCAAAGAGGCGTTGTCTCCGCATCTCGCATTTTCTCGTGCGAAAAAGACCATCGATGTTCAAAAAATAATTCAGACCGCTCAAGAATTGCAAGGCCGTCACGATATTCTATTGATCGAAGGTGCTGGTGGCCTGATGGTTCCACTTAAAGAAAATTACTTTGTTCTCGACTTGATTAAAGATTTGAACGCGGAGGTCATTATCGTTTCTCGTCTGGGATTGGGTACAATCAATCATACTTTATTAACCATCAACCAGGTCAGGGACGCGGGTTTGAAAGTGAAAGGGATTATTTTTAATACTTCCAGATTGGGAGCGCTGGGTCTTCCAGAGAAAACAAATCCCGAGACCATTCATCGGCTGACGGGGGTTTCTGTTTTAGGCACGATTCCTTTTTTAAAGAAAATAGATCAAACCGAAATTGTCCGATGCTGTTCTTGGAAAATAAATTTCAATTTTTGTCATTCTAAGGAGCATAGCGACGAAGAATCTAATCCACAGGAGATTCTTCCCCCGCCAAGGCGGGGTCAGAATGACGGGAAAACGCGGCAATGGCAACAATGGGACAAAAAATATCTCTGGCACCCCTTTACGCAGATGAACGATTGGCTGCGGGACGATCCGTTGGTGATTGAAGAAGCTAAGGGCTGTTATTTAAAAGATATTCGGGGGAATTGGTATCTCGACGGCGTTTCGAGCCTTTGGGTCAATGTGCACGGCCACCGTAAAAAAGAAATCGATGAGGCGCTTAAAAATCAGATCAACCGTTTGAGTCATTCGACATTGTTAGGGCTTTCGAATACTCCGGCCATTGAACTGGCCAAGAAACTCGTCGAGATCGCGCCTCGGGGATTAAGCAAAGTGTTCTATTCCGACAACGGCTCGAGTGCGGTTGAGGTGGCACTGAAGATGGCATATCAGTACTGGCAGAATATGGGGCGCAGAAAGAAAATCAAGATCGTTCATTTAACCAATTCTTATCATGGCGACACGTTGGGAAGTGTCAGCGTCGGCGGGATTGATTTGTTTCATAAGGTTTATCGTGATCTTATTTTTGAAACCATTGCTGTTGAATTTTCTGAATTGGAAAAATTATTTCAAAAGAAACATGAGGGAATCGCTGCTTTGATTGTGGAACCGTTGGTGCAAGGCGCCGCCGGCATGATCGTTTGGCCGCCGGGTTTATTGAAACGGATGGCCCGGCTTTGCCGACGTTACGATATTCTTTTGATCGCCGATGAGGTCGCAACCGGTTTTGGCCGTACGGGAAAGATGTTTGCCTGTGAACACGAGGGTGTCACGCCGGATTTTTTGTGTCTGGCCAAAGGCTTAACCGGCGGGTATCTGCCGCTCGCCGCTACTTTGACGACGAAAAAAGTTTTTGATGGATTTCTTTTTGATTACAAAGACCAAAAAACATTTTTCCACGGGCACACCTACACCGGAAATCCTCTCTCTTGCGCCGCAGCGCTGGCGAACCTGAAAATTTTTGAGAAAGAACAAACGCTGCGTCATCTTCAGCCTAAAATAAAATATTTGGCCAAGGGCTTAAAAAAGTTTTATAATCTAGCCTCCGTGGGCGAGGTCCGTCAGAAGGGTTTGATGGTTGGAATCGAATTGGTTAAACACCGTTGGACTAAAGAGCCTTATTTCTGGGAAGAACGAATCGGCGTACGCGTTTGTCAGGAAGTCCGCAAACACGGCGTTATCTTAAGGCCGCTTGGAAACGTAATCGTCCTCATGCCGCCGCTGGTAATCACCGTTGAGGAGATTGATCAATTACTGGAAGCGACGTATAGTTCTATCGAAAGTATTACAGAGAAGTAGAGAAACAAGAGGCACAGGTGACTTCACCAAATAACAAAAACAGAAAAATTTTCGTCGCCATGAGCGGGGGGGTGGATTCTTCCGTCGTGGCCGGGCTCTTGAAAGAGCAGGGCCATGATGTCGTGGGCGTGACGATGTGTTTTAATATCACGCACCCCAACAGCAATAAGCCTTCCTGCTGCGGGATCGATGGGATTCAAGACGCGCAGCGCGCGGCCCAGATTCTGGATATTCCGCATTATGTTTTTAATTTCGCTCAAGATATCAATGAAAAGATTATTGATAATTTCACCGATGAGTATTTAAACGGCCGTACGCCCAATCCGTGCGTGCAGTGTAATCAGCATTTGAAGTTTGGATCATTGTACGACAAGGTTCGGTCACTGGGCGCCGATGTTCTGGCGACGGGGCATTATGCTAAAGTTCATTTGAACCAAACCGCGCAAAGGTTTGAGTTAAAAAAAGGTGATGATGCACTCAAAGATCAATCGTATTTTCTTTACAGCATGAAAAAAGAAACCTTGCCGTACGTGTGGATGCCCGTGGGAGATCTGATGAAAACTCAGGTGCGGGAGTTGGCTCGAAAGTACAAACTTAATACAGCCGATAAACCGGAGAGTCAGGACATCTGTTTTGTGCCATCGACGGGTTATAAGAAATTTATTGAGGATCGTTTGGGCAAAGAAGTCATGACGCCGGGGCCGTTTGTGGATGAGAACGCTAAAATCGTCGGCGAGCACAAAGGCATTGTGAATTACACAATCGGTCAAAGAGATAAGCTTGGGCTGGCTTTAGGTTATCCGGTTTATGTCTATAGGATTGATAAAGCAACGAACACTGTTCACGTCGGGAATTTAAATAAACTTTATTCCAAAGGTTTGATCGCCTCTCAAATGAATTATGTGAGCCTCGAGGGGCCGTACAAAAATTTAGAGGTAAAGGCGCGGATTCGTTACAATAGCCAAGAGGTTCCGGCTGTTGTGACGAGTTTGGAAAACCATTGCGCGCAAATCGATTTTGCGCAGCCGATGAAATCCGTGACCCCGGGACAATCGGTTGTGCTTTATCACGACGACGTTGTCTTGGCCGGTGGAATTATTGAGCAGGCGCTTGCGTGTGAGACATAAAGAAGCGGCGATCTCCATGGAAGACTGCTACTCTTTTAACCCAACGGGTTAGGTAGTCACAAATTGTGACCACCTCGAAATGAGTAAAAAGGATTGAGAAGATGGTAAATAAGAAAAAAATTGGTTTCAACTCACCAATAATTGAACAACAGATCTTATTGGTTCGTGGACAGAAAGTTATTATCGATGCGGATTTAGCCGCACTTTATGGTGTATCGACGAAACAGTTGAATCAGCAAGTTAAGCGAAATGTAGATCGATTCCCTGCGGATTTTATGTTTCAACTTACTAAACGAGAAAAGGCTGAGGTGGTCGCAAATTACGACCACCTCGTGCAACTAAAATATTCTCCAAGTTATCCTTATGCCTTCACGGAACATGGAGCAATTATGGCAGCTTCTGTTCTTAACACAAAGCGTGCGGTCGAGGTCAGTTTATTTGTTGTTCGAGCGTTTGTGAGGCTTCGTGAAATATTGTCGACCAATAAAGAATTGGCCCATAAACTTAACGAGTTAGAACATAAATTGGAAAAGCACGATGAAGCTATTCATTCTTTGGTGAATGCTATTCGACAATTGATGTCATCTCCAGAACCAAAGCGTCCTCCAATAGGATTTCATCCCATAAGGAGTAAAGTTTAATTTTAGAAAGGAAGATGTATGAGCATCAGTTTAAATCAGGACAACCTAAAAGGTTTTGTTGAGAAAAAAGATTTTGAACGCATTCTTCCCGAAATTCAAAAAGCCCACAATTTGTTGGAATCGAAATCTGGGCCCGGCAAAGAATTTTTGGGCTGGATGAATTTGCCATCGAAAATCAGCGACGGGTTTATTCAAGATTTAGAAAAGCTGGCGCTGGAAATCCAACAAAATTCCGACGCGTTGATTTCAATCGGCATCGGCGGATCTTATCTGGGGATTCGTTCGACCGTAGAATTTCTCGGTGGGAAAGAAAAACTTCCTATTTATTACGCCGGCCACAATATCAGCTCGGATTATTTGTATAACTTGCTGGAGTCTTTGAAAGACAAACGGGTGACGGTGATTGTGATTTCTAAATCCGGCACGACCACGGAACCGGCGATTGCCTTTCGAGTGGTGAAACAATTTTTGCAGAAGAAATATAAAGAATCGGAATTGAAGAAGCGGATCATCTGCGTGACCGACGAGAAAAAGGGCGCTTTAAAAAGAATCGCCGACAAAATGGGATATCGAAGTTTTGTGATTCCCGATGATGTGGGCGGACGATTTTCGGTTTTAACACCCGTTGGGCTGGTGCCGCTGGCGCTGGCGGGGGTGGATGTTAAAGGGTTGGTCGAAGGGGCCCACAAAGCGCAGGCGGAATATTCCAAAATGGGTTTTGAAGGAAATGCCGCCTATCAATACGCCGCCGCGCGGTATCTTCTCACTAAAAAAGGAAAAGCGATTGAAGTGCTCTCGTCCTTTTATCCGAATATGTTTTATATCGCCGAGTGGTGGAAGCAGCTTTTTGGTGAAAGCGAAGGCAAAAACGGCAAAGGAATTTTTCCGGCTTCGCTTATCTTGACGACGGATTTGCATTCGATGGGGCAGTTGATGCAGGATGGCCAGAGGAATCTTTTTGAAACATTCCTGATGATCGACGCTCCTCAGCATCAAGTGATGATCCCTAAAGATGATGAAGATCTGGATGGATTTAATTGTGTGGCGGGAAAAGAATTGGATTTTGTCAACAAGCAGGCGTATCGCGCCACCGCGATGGCGCACTCAGAGGGCGGCGTACCGAACATGACGATCAGTGTCTGTAAAGCGAATAGTTTTCACGCCGGGCAGCTTTATTATTTTTTTGAGAAGGCGGTGGCGGTCTCGGGATATCTTTTGGGCGTGAATCCTTTTGACCAGCCCGGGGTGGAGGCGTATAAGAGCAAGATGTTCTGGTTGTTGGGTAAGACGTAAAAATAGTTTGACACACGGATAAGTTTTTAGTATTCTTATTGCACTCAAGTTGCAATAAGTGAGTTTCCTATAAATGAAAACTTCTTCAAAAATAAATCCCAAAATCAACGAAGCGATCTCGGTGTTCCGCCGGTACTGCGTCCAGAAAAAGATGCGTTACACCCCCGAGCGCGAGATGATCATCAAAGAAATCTATAACTCCGACGGGCATTTTAACGTGGACCATCTTTTTTCCCAGATCCGCAAGAAAAATCCCAGGACCAAAATGGCCAAGACCTCCGTGTATCGTTCGATCCCATTATTCTTGGATGCGAAACTCCTGCGGGAATCGGTCACCGAAGCCGGGCAGGTGCTTTATGAAAGGACGTTGGGGCATTTTGATCACGACCATTTTCGCTGTGTCGGATGCGGGAAGCTGGTGGAATTTTATTCCCGGGAGTTGGAACAAGCCCAGAAAAAGATTTGCGAGAAAGAAAAATTCAAAATCCTCTGGCGGACTAACGTCATCAACGGGTATTGCCCGGACTGTACGGCTTAAGAAATGAAAGTTTATAAATGAATGTAGCTTTTTATAATCTTAAAAAATTCATTATGATTGAAAAAGTTATCGAAAAAAACGGGGAAAAGATTATTGAGGTTCGTTCTGAGGCCGGCAATCTTCTCTTGGTTAAAACCAAACAGGGGTATGAAATAAAATGCCCTCAAACCCAAAAAGATTGTCTTATTAGTTACAAGGAAATGATATCAGATTGTCTAACTTGCTGGGCTGAGGTCCCCAGCGGTGATGGCAATCCGTTTTTTGGAGAAGTAGAGAAAAATATTCATAAGCTAGAAAATAAAAAGAATTCTATAAAATCAAAACGAATAGTCTGGAAAGGGTTGGTCAATTTTACACTTGCAATTCTGGTTATCTGTGTCGGTGTTGTACTTATTTGGCAGGGCGTAACGTCTTCAGGTAATCCAGATCCAACAGCCGATCACCTCAATAAATTTGCCGTGGTTATGAACACCGGTATTCTAGTTTTTCGTGAAGGGCTCGAGGCGATTCTTGTGCTCGCTGCCTTGACCGCAAGCCTAGTGCGCACCGGGCAGGGTTACTGGAAGCCCGTAGGTCTGGGGGCGGGGCTATCATTTCTAGCCAGTGTGGTCACGTGGTTCATCGTTGTGGGTATCATCTCTAATATCAACGCTCCCGCATTGGACATTCAGGCGGGTACGGGTCTCTTGGCTATTATGGTTTTATTGGTCATCATGAATTGGTTTTTCCATCGAATTTACTGGACTGGTTGGATTTCACATCACAACCGCCGCAAGCAGAACATCGTTGGTGGGTCTAAACCAACTTCCGCTGTATTCAATGGTCTTCTTCTTGTGGGGTTCACCTCGGTCTACCGCGAGGGGTTTGAAGTCGTTCTGTTTCTGCAGAACCTACGGCTCAAGGCAGGTGCCCCCGTGGTGTTTCAGGGCGTTCTGATCGGTTTAATTCTCACAACCATGGTAGCTGTGCTTACCTTCATCGGTCATCAGAAGTTGCCGTATCGCAAGATGCTCATAGTCACGGGCGTTATGCTCGGGGTGGTGTTGATGGTCATGGTTGGTGAAAGTGTGCAGGAAATGCAGCAGGCCAATTGGTTGGCCACTACTACGCTCAATATCAACCTGCCCGCGTGGCTGAACACCTGGTTTGCAATCTATCCATCGGCTGAAAGCCTGCTGGCACAATTCTTCTCTGTTGGGTTGGTGATTGGTTCTTACGTTGTGGCGCAATACTTGCGGGTCTGGCGTCCGCGTTGGCAGGCGCGTCGTGAACTGGTTCCCTGAGTGGAAAATGTTTACAGTGATAATACCTAATGGGTATAGTTTTTAATCACCGACGGGGTTATCGCCATGGAACTCCCCCCTACCGCTGGCCTTCTTTTAAATCCATTGTCTTGCAGATGTGGGAACGAAGCGGTCTTTTTTTAAAGAGAGCCGGGACCGTGATCTTTGCGCTTTCGATTATTTTGTGGGCGTTGATGACTTATCCCAAAGGGAATTCTTCGCAGAATATAAATGCAGGAGCGTTAGAAAATAGTTTTGCGGGCATGGCGGGCAGAGCCCTGGAACCGGTGATCAAGCCGCTCGGTTATGACTGGCGGGTCGGTATTGGCCTGATCGGGTCTTTCACGGCGAGGGAAGTATTTGTGAGCACGATGAATATTGTCTTTAACGTCGACAACCCTAATAGCGAGACCCAGTCTTTGCGCGAGGCCTTTGCTCGTGCGCGCTGGCCGGATGGAAAGCGGTTGTTTACTCCTTTGGTTTGTGTGAGCCTTATGGTTTTTTATGTCTTTGCCATGCAGTGCATGAGTACCGTGGCCGTTGTCCGACGGGAAACCAACGGTTGGGGCTGGCCGATTTTTCAAATTGTTTACATGACAGGGCTCGCCTATCTCATGGCTTTCCTTGTTTTTCAAGGCGGACGGTTGCTGGGGTGGCAGTAAATAAAAAAAGAAAGGAGCGTGTTCTTATGAATATTCAAACGATTCTAACAGCGGCGGTTGTGTTGGCGGCAGTGGCTTTTTTGATTTGGAAAATCAAATGTAAAAGCGGTTCCTGCGGCAGCGGCTGCGGGTGTTCTTCAACGGAAAAAAAGCCGGGCGAGAATAAGTAAGATTGAAGATTGAAGCGGATGTTTCGTTGACAAGAATGTTTTCACATGTTACAGTTCATCATTCATGTTCAGCCCAAAAAAAATAAAATTATTCTGGGGTGTTTTTTTCATGGTGGCGGCTTTTTTGTGTATCGTCGTGACTTTTTATTTTTTAGTCCCATCGGGTCAGGCCGATAAAAAAAAGCTTGCGCTCATGAATGTCCAGATCGCGAAATTACAGAAACAACTCAGCTATGCCGTGTCTGAGCCCATGAAACTCGATGGGCTGGTTAAAAAGGCACAAGGCGTTTACGGCCCAGCGGAAAAAGCGCGCAAAGAAGGGGCCCTGTGGCTGGACCGTCGCAGCAATAATTTTATCGTCACGCTCGGGGCGCTTCAGGGTTTACGCCGGGGCAGCGAATTGAGCATTTACGACGGCAGCTATAAAATTGATACGGCCAGCGTCGAGACTCCATTTGATATTATTTCTTATGTGAGACTGGTAAAGAATTCCCCAGATTCTTTTACCGGCAATTATTACCGGGCAGTGATCGAAGATCACCCGGCGAAATAGTTTGTAGTATTTCCTTTCTTGGTGGCTTCCCTTTAGTTTTTCCCTTAAAAACTTCCCAATTTCCCCTTGGGGGCTGTTATTTTTTTACAATAACAGCCGCCCCCATCGGTCTTTTTTCATGCCCAACCACTCACAGACAACAAAAAAACTGTTAGGCCAGATTTTGGTCGAACACCGGGTGATCTCACAGGAAAACCTCGACGTTGCTTTAGCCCGTCAGGCCCAAACCAAAGAACTGCTCGGGACGGTATTGGTTCATCTGGGATTTATTCCCTCCGAGTCAGCGGTTTTGCCTTTTGTCGCCGGACAGTTGGATGTTGAGTGGGTGGATCTGAAGAAATTAGAAATTGAGAAAACCGTCATTGAACAATTTCCCGCGCGGTTTGCCTTCCATTATAAAGCCTTGCCCATCCGCTGGAGCGAAGGAACGCTTAGCGTTGCTCTCACCGATCCCGGAGCTGTTCACATTCTAGATGAAATCAGTTTGGTTTTTCACTCCCCCATCACTCCGGTTTTGTCTTCCCACAAAGATATTTTAGAAGCACTCGGTAAATACTACGGCATCGGAGGAGAAACCATTGAAGAGATCCGGGAAGCGGCGCCTATTGTTGTGAACAATGAACCCGTTATTGCCGATATCAATGAAATCTCCTCGGAAGCCACGATAGGAAAATTTGTTAATCAAATTTTGCTGGAAGCCTATAAACAACGAGCGACCGATATTCATTTAAAGCCTTTTGAAAAAGAATTGGTGATCCGTTATCGGATTGACGGAATTCTCTATGAAACCAAAACGCCGGTCGATATTTATCGTTTTAAAGATTCGATCAATTCGCGGATTAAGATTTTGGCGCATCTTAATATCGCCGAGAAACGCCTTCCGCAAGACGGTCGTTTTAAGGTGCGCGTGGGAGAAACAGATTTGGATTTAAGGGTTTCTTTTTTGCCGACACCTTTTGGCGAGAGTGTCGTCGTCCGTATTCTCAACAGCCGGCGGCTCTTGAGTCTGGAGGAATTGGGTTTATCATCAACGGGTCTTTTTACCATTGATCGACTGATTCAAAAACCCCACGGGATTATTTTCGTGACCGGCCCAACGGGCAGCGGCAAGACGACCACGTTGTATGCCGGTTTATCGAGGATCAACAAACCCGATAAAAATATTTTAACGATCGAAGACCCCATCGAGTATCAGTTGAAAGGTATCATCCAGATTCAGGTGAATCCGGCGATCGGATTGACGTTTGCCCAAGGACTGCGTTCCATGCTGCGTCATGATCCGGATATGATGATGGTCGGTGAAGTGCGGGATCCGGAAACCGCCGAGATCGCGATTCAGGTGGCTTTAACCGGGCATCTAGTTCTCTCGACGCTGCACACCAACGATGCCGCCAGCGCAGCCACGCGGCTGATTGATATGGGGATTGAACCGTATCTGGTGGCGAGTTCGGTTGAGTGTTTTATTGCCCAGAGATTGATCCGGTTGATTTGTCCGCATTGCAAAGAGCCGGTGCGCATCTCGACGGATTTGGGCAGCGAATTTGAGGTCACCCCACAGGAAATGGAACAGGTCACTATTTTCCGAGGGAAAGGGTGTGAACAATGTCAGGGCACGGGTTATCAGGGAATGCAGGCGCTATATGAGATTTTGGTTTTAAATGACGAGCTGCGCGCAATGATCGCCGCCAAGGCCGCCGCCGGCCAAATCAAAGAGAAGGCCGTCAAAACCGGAATGAAGACCTTAAGACAAGACGGCTGGGAGAAGATCAAAAAAGGTTTAACGACGCCGAGTGAGGTGTTGAGGGTAACGTAATGTCTAAATATTTTTACAAAGCCCGAAACAGTTCGCAGGAATTAGTCCAAGGCGAGATCGAAGCTGATAACCTTGATCAAGCGATTGGAAAGATTGTGTCCGCGCAGTTGTTTCCTTTTACCGTCGTAGAATCTAAACATAGTCGAAATTTTTCCCCCGCCAACTGCGGCGGGGTCAGAATGACAAACATAAAAATTCGAAAAATCCCCCGCCGGCAGGTGATGACCTTTACACAGCAAATAAGCGATTTGACCGGCTCCGGCGTTTCTTTGGCGGCGGCGTTGCAGATCGCCTCCAATCAAACACAACACCACCGATTTAAAAGGATCATCGAGGAGATTTGTGTCTTTATTGAAGACGGAGGAAATTTTGCCGATGGTTTAAGTCGGCATCCGGAGGTTTTTTCGGATATTTATGTGAATCTGGTGAAATCCGGCGAGGTGAGCGGGAAATTATCCGAGATCCTCAATCGGCTGGCGGATTTGACCCAAAAAGAATTTGAAACCCGCTCCCAGATGACGGCCGGTTTGGTTTATCCTTTGTTCATTTTTGTCGTTGGCGTTGGAACCATTTTCATTCTGCTCACGTTTGTGATCCCTCAGTTGACGGTGATTTTTGATGAGGCGAACGAAAGCCTGCCTTTGATCACGCGGGTCTTGATTGTGATCAGTGATTTTTTCAGCCGGTTCTGGTGGGTGGTTTTAGGAATAATAGTTTTGATCGTTCAGTCCATTGTGAAATTTCAGAATTCACCCGAGGGAAAATTACGAATGGATACGTTGCGTTTGCGCATCCCCATCGCTGGAAATTTTATTAAACAAATCGAATGGGGTCGTTTCCTGCGTACACTGTCCACTCTTTTAGAAAGCGGGATCGCTCTCGATCAGGCCTTAAGATCAGCTCAAGCGGTTTTAAGTAATGAAGTTTTGAAACACGAAGTCAGTCGCATCATCCGCGAATTGACGGACGGGTCAAGTTTAACGGGCGCTTTAAAGGATTCGGTTTATTTCCCGTCGTCCATCGTCGGAGTTGTGGCCGTCGGGGAGGCGGGTGGGACGCTGGATCAAGGGCTGCATAAACTGGCGGATAGTTATGAGCGGGACATCCAGCAGAAGATGAAGACGCTGACCTCGCTCTTGGAACCGGTCTTGATCTTGATCATGGGATCCCTCGTCGGATTTATCGTGATGGCGATGCTCTTGCCGATTTTTCAAATCAATATGGTTTTTAAATGAAGAATTCCGGATTTCTTTTGATTGAAGTCTTGCTCAGCGTCCTGATCCTCGCCGTTTCGTTGACCGTGATCAGTCATGCATTGATGGCGGTTTATAGAAATTCGGTGTCTGCCCGGGATTATTCCATAGGTTCGTTTTTGTTGGAAAGCAAGATGGGCGCTCTTTTTCAAAAGAAAAATTTTCCATGCCTTGATTATGAAACAGGTCAGTTTGAAAAACCCTTTGAACGGTTCCGTTACTCGCTCGAATCTTCCGCGCCGGAGCCTGCCTTGCCGGGCATGGATGAAAACGCTTCCGATCATCTGCGTGAGGTGACTCTCAACGTTTCCTGGCCGTCGGGAAAAGGTGACCGGAGTTTGGGCGTGGTTGTGTATAAGTATTGTTTAAGGAAGTAAATGATGAGCAGCCCCAACAAAGGTTTTACACTAATCGAAGTATTCTTGGGATTATCGATCTTTTCCATCATCGCTTTGTGTTTGTTGGGCGTTTTTCAAGGAGCCATGCAGATTAAGCAAAGATCAGAAGATCAAGGCGCGATTTTACGGGAGGCTCGCTGGGCCTTCCTACGCATGAATCAGGATTTGAAGAATATGGCGCCGTATGATTTTTCCGGATCAACTCCACAGTTACGCGCGTGCGCGGGAACGAAAGACAAAATTTCTTTCCTGAAACTCAGCGATCAGGGATTGAGGGTGGTGAGTTTTTATCTGGCGCTCCCCGAGAAAATATTTGTACACAAAACTCTCCTTGGAGAAAAACACCGCGGGAATCGAAAAGAGGTTTCAATCACGCAAGAAAGTTTCCCCAAAATGCTTCTAGTGAGAGAAGAAAAATCGTTGAGCGATTATTGGCAGGGAAAGGAGTCTTCACTGGAGGATAAAGAAATTTTAAGTGCCAATATCAAAGAAAACGGCTTGGAGTTTTCTTATGCCCAAACCCACAAAGAGATCGAATGGAAAGACCTTTGGGATCAAAACGATCTGCCCGCGGGCGTTCGGGTTCGTTTGAGTTTTCAGTCCCAGGATTCTCAAGAGAAAGATTTGGAATTTTTTGGAGATGTTTTTATTCCATCGGGAGATTCAGTTCATGGGTCGCAATGACACCGGTACGGTTCTCTTGGTGGTTTTGTGGTTCGTCTTGATTTTATCTGTCTTGGCCATTTCTCTGGGAAGAGAAGTGGCGGTTGATCTGGCGCTGACGAAACATGCGATCGGAAGTCTTAAGGCCGAGGGTCTGGCCTCATCAGGGATTATGGTCGCCAAGAATCAGATCCGGAAATTTTCTGAAAACAACACGGGGGCTTCCATCGAGGCGCCGTATCAATACCAATTGAAAGACGGATATTTTGAAATTGGATATTTCATCGATAGTTTGGATGAAACTTTAGGATCTAGAGAGAATTTTCGTTACGGTTTTCAGGACGAAGAACGAAAGATCAATCTCAACGCGATTACCGCCGACGATCTTGGGGTTTTAAGCGGGCTGATTTCTATTTTGGGTTTTAGCGAAGACGTGGCCAAGACAGCCGCAGCCTCAATCATGGATTGGCAGGATCAGGATATAACACCTTCTGATGACCCGATCTATCATTGTAAAAACCGTCCGTTTGATCAAGTGGAGGAATTGCTGCTGGTCAAAGGGGTCAGCGAAGAGCTATTTTTAAAGTTGAAAAATTTCGTGACGGTTTTTCCAAAAAAAGGAGGAATTCTCAAGGTGAATTTTAATACCGCATCAGAAGTTGTGTTAAGCGCCTTGACCCGCGCTAAAACCGGGGCCCGCACCAACACTGGCCTAGAGGATGCGCGGAGTTTGACCCGTAAAATAATGGTCTACCGTAACGGCCCCGACGGCCAAGAAGCCACCAGCGACGACCGGCCCCTTGAGATGGAAAAATTGGGATTGAACGCGAAAGAACAGGTGATATTTCTTTCTCTCGTGCAGAATAGGACGAAAACCTCTCGCTATTTCCGGGTACGGGTCAAGGGAGTGGACAAGGCATCCGGCACGAGCGTTTTGGTGGAGGCGGTGATTGACGGAGAGGACCTTTCGATTGTGTCCTATAGAAAGCTATGAGAACAAATAAAAAAATACAAACCACGATCGTCGAGATAACGGAATCGCATGTTAGATTCCTTCAAGCCTATCGCGGCACAGACGCTGTGCACATCGTTTTTGATCAAGAAAAAGAGCTTCCGGTTTCCTCACAGGAAAAGATCAGCGAAGTGATATCCAAATTTTTTTCTTCCCATCGAAAGAAACGCGGCGAAATCATTGCCGTAATTCCTCGTCGGCAGGTAATCCTCAAACATCTGAAATTCCCTTCCACCGTTGATGAAGAATTAAGAGGCATGGTCAAATTGCAGGCCGTCCAAAATCTGCCTTACGCCAAGGAAGATATGGTCTGGGATTATATCGTTCTGGACAAGGAGCCTTCGGGATTTACAAGGGTTTTGATCCTGGCTGTTCATCGTCAGGTGGTCGATCGGTACTTGAGGATTTTTCATGGGGCGGGAAGGGATCTGGATAAACTGGCTTTAAGTTCTTTCGGGTTATTTTACTGGTACTCTGATCAGATCAAAAATTTTGGCCGCATCGCCGCAGATCCCATCGTGATGCTCAACATAGACAGGACGCACAGTGAGATTTGTTTCTTGGACAAAGGAAGGTTATGTTTTTCGCGCAGTATTCCGGTGGGCGAGAAAGATCTTTCACAAGAAATGATCCCCGCTTTTAAAAAACAGCTCATCTCGACGATGGAGATCTATCAAAAGGAACAGATGGGAGAAATGGCGGAGACGATCCTTTTGATTTGCGCTTTATCTGAGGTGTCTTTGTTGGCTGAAGAATTGAAGAAAGAAATGGGAATTGCCGTCGAAACGATTGCGCCGCCCTCATGGCCTGCCCTTGCGGGGTTGGCGTATTGTGACAGTGCAAAGATCATAAATTTTATGCCGGAAGAAATCAAGCGGTTTAAAAATTCCAAGAAAAAAAGAAATGAGATGGTGAAGACTTTGACGTGCTTTTTGATCATGGTTATTGCGACAGCTTCGGCGTTTGGCGTGCATATCGGGAAAGATTGGTTATTTTTAAAACAACTGCAAGCAGAGCAGTCCAAGATCAAACCCGCGGTTAAGAAAATTGAGGAGCGAAAAAAACAGCTACGTTTTATGAAGGACCAAATGGCGTTCAGGATTCAGGCGGCTGATTTTTTGAGTGAATTATTTCAGTTGATGCCGGAGGGAGTGTTTTTGTCATCGTTGTCCTTGAATCAAGAGGGTTTCTTGCTGCTGCAAGGATTTACCCAAGACGGCGGGAAGGTGAATGTTTTTCAAGAAAAACTTTTGAAGGCCGCGTTTTTAAAGAATGTGACCTTGCAGTACAGCACCAAACAAAAAAGTTATGACACCGAACTGACGCATTTTCAGATATCCTGCCAGGTTTTCCAAAATTTAAAATGAATACGCAAAAGAAAAATCTAAGGTTGCCTCAGGTCAGGTTGGGACGATTAAATCATCGGGAGAAATATTTCGCGATTATAAGTGGTCTTTTGTTGTTTGCGTGGTTTTTGGGGAATGTTATCTTCAAGCCCGCTTGGAGATTTTCCTCTGAATGGAGCGCGAAGTTACAATTGAATAAAGGACGTTTGACTAAAGACCGGCGTCTCATCGTCGAAGGCCCGGCGATTGACCGGGAATATGAGGCGTATCTTCCATTTTTCCGTCAGGCGCAAGGCGATGAGGCCACGATGTCTTTATTGTTGTCACAGATCGAATTAACCGCAAGCCGGATTCCTTTACCTGTCCTGGAGATTAAACCGCAGAAGGTTAAGGGGGAGGATTTCTATAATGAGTTTTCCATTAACCTGACGATCGAGGAGGAATTCAATAAGATTTACCGTTTTTTGTATGACATCCAAAACGCGCCGTTTCTTTTTAACGTGGAAGAATTGCGTTTGGAAAAAGATCCGTTGAAGGAATCCTTTATGAAATGCACATTGATTTTGACCAAACGCTTGATAGGTGATAATATAAATCCATAAAACAGCGCTTGAGAGATATATGAAATTTATTAATTAGGAAGAGATTATGATATCTTTCAAGGGCAAGAGAAGATACACGGAAAAACAGATCCAAGTCTTGCGTTAGAAAAAGCAGGGCTTGGATTTTTTATTTGTGGGGGCAACCATCATGGAAAAAATAAGAGTAACGGCTTTCCCCGTTGTCGGTATTGGTGGTTCTGCCGGAGGACTTGAAGCATTTCGGGAACTTCTCCAAAATTTGCCGGATAAACTGGGGATGGCGTTTGTATTTATCATGCATTTGGCCCCGGAACATAAAAGCATGTTGTCGGAACTGCTTTCCAGAGAAACAAAGATGCCGGTCAGTGAAGTAAAGAACAAGATGCTGCTCGAAGTCAACCATGTCTATGTCATGCCACCTAATAGGAACATGTCTATGGCAAGCGGAAAAATACTGCTTAATAACCGCAAAGAAGGGGGTTTGCGGCATATGCCGATAGACTATTTTTTCCGTTCGCTGGCAAAAGAACAAGGAAACAGAGCTATCGGAGTTATCCTTTCCGGAACAGCGACGGACGGGACGCTGGGAGCCGAAGCCATAAAGGCCGAAGGGGGTATTGTTTTTGCTCAGGATGAAAAATCCGCTAAGTACACCGGTATGCCGCAAAATGCGGTTAACGCGGGGTGCGTGGATTTTGTGCTTTCGCCAGAAAAGATTGCAAGTGAGCTCAAGCGAATGGCAAAACATCCCTATATATCGTACACAGGGCCGGTTAAAACAGAGGAACCAATCACAAAGGAAGATAAAGGCCTCGAGAGTATTTTTGATATATTGCGCCGTGCCAAAGGGCTGGACTTTACTTATTATAAGACCCCTACCGTTAACAGGCGCGTATCGCGGCGGATAGTTTTGCTGGAATTGAAAAAACTCAAAGACTATATAAAGTTCCTGCGTGAGAATAAAGACGAAATACAGAAACTTTATGAAGACTTGTTGATCAACGTGACCAGCTTTTTTCGCGATCCGAAAGTTTTTGACAGGCTCAAAAAACAGGTTTTGCCGGCAATTCTTAAAGGCAAGAAAAAAGATCAGGCGATAAGGATATGGGTTCCGGGATGCTCTAGCGGCGAGGAAGCTTATTCTATCGCTATCTGCATTCTTGAAACGCTGGGAACCAAAGCGGGTACCGTCCCTGTGCAGATTTTTGCCACCGATGTAAGCGAAGGCGGTATTCATAAGGCGCGTACAGGCATTTACGGTAAAACAATAAAAAACAATATCACCCCTGAACGTTTAAAACGGTTTTTTACCAGTGACGGTTACTCTTATAGGGTCTCTAAACAGCTGCGCGGCATGTGTGTTTTTTCCAAGCAGAATGTTTTTAGCGATCCGCCTCTGTCCAATATGAACCTTATAAGCTGCCGTAACCTGCTTATATACCTCCAGTCGGTTTTACAGAAAACTGTATTAGATAAATTTCATTACGCCCTCAGGCCTGAGGGATTTCTTCTTTTGGGAAACTCGGAAGCCGCAGGCGGTTATTCAAATCTTTTTAAGACGCTGGACAGAAAGCAGAGAATTTTTGTAAAAAAATCCCTGCTCGTAAGGCCCGAACTTGAATTTGGTCAAAAATATTATCTGTCAAAGAAATTAGAAATTAAAGAAAAGATAGATATTAAGCAAACCGAAAAAACTGATATTGCAGGTATCGTAGACAGGATTGTGCTTAACGAATACGCTCCTTGCGGGGTGCTGATAGACAGCAATATGGAGGTCGTTCAGTTCCGCGGGCACACCAGCCGTTATCTTGAATCAGCGGCCGGCAAACCCAGCTTTAACGTATTCAAATTAGCGCGGGAAGGCCTGTTTCTGGCACTGCGTACGGCGATATATAAAGCAAGAAAAACAAAACGTACGGTCAAGAAAGAGGCGGTGGATGTAAGGCATGACGGCCACAGGAGAAGAGTTAATATAACAGTCATCCCTGTGAAATCCAAAACTCTCAAAGAAGAATTCTTTCTGTTGCTTTTCGACGAAATTGCCAAGGTAGTTGTGTCCCAGAATTTGCCAAGAGCCCGAGGGAAAGTATCCTTAAAAGGAAAATCCGTCAAAAGTGATAAGTATATCAATAATCTGCAAAAAGAACTCGCGGAAACAAAAGAATACCTCCAGTCCGTTATAGAAGAACAGGAGAGCGCGGCTGAAGAAATAAAATCAGCCAATGAGGAATTTTTATCAAGCAATGAAGAACTGCAGAGCATCAACGAAGAACTAGAAACGGCTAAAGAGGAACTGCAGTCTTCCAATGAAGAACTCATTACCGCCAATGATGAATTGCAGAACCGTAATGCGGAAACTATCTTGCTAAATAATGATTTGATCAATTTACTAAGCAGTATCAATATGCCGGTGGTTATGATGGGAACAGACCTTGTGATACGCAGGATAACTTCTCAGGCAGAAAAAGCGCTTAATGTAACTCCTGCCGACATCGGCAGGCCGATCAGTAAAATTAAACTCAATGTAGATATTCCGGATTTAGAGAAAACACTTCTGCATGTCATAGAGTCTCTTCATCCCAAGATATTTGAAATAAAAAGCGGAGAAGGAAACTGGTATTCGGTATATATCAGGCCATACCGCACCATAAATAATAAGATTGACGGCGTGGTCGTGATTTTTGTTGATATCACCGATCGCCGGAAGGCACAGCAAATTATCAAGGAGGCTCGTGCCTATGCCGAAAACATCATACAGACAATGCAGGAGCCTTTGATCGTGCTGGGTGATGACCTAAAGGTCATCTCAGCCAACAGATCCTTCTACCAGACCTTTAAAGTTATCCCTCAGGAAACCCAAGGCCAGTTCATTTATGATTTGGGCAACCGACAATGGGATATCCCTAAAATGCGGGAGCTCTTGAACAATGTTCTTCTGAGGAACGATGCCTTTGATAACTATGAGATTGAGCATAATTTTGAAGCCATTGGACAGAAAACAATGATTTTAAATGCCCGACGCCTTGTCACTATGCGCAGGATCCTCATTACTATTAATGACATCACCGAAAGGAAGCGAGCGGAAGAAAGGCTCCGCCTCATTGTCGAAACCGCACCCAACGGAATGATTATGGTCGGTCAAGAGGGAAAGATCACTCTCGTGAACTCCCAAACCGAGAAACTCTTCGGCTACTCCCGCGAAGAAGTCTTGGGCCAGAAGATCGAAATGCTGTTCGCTGAACGCTTCCGCACCCAAGGTCCGGCCTACCTCAGTGATTTCTTCCGAAAACCCAAGACCCAACCCTTGGGTGCCGGTCCGAACCTCTATGGACGTAAGAAAGATGGCAGTGAATTTCCCATGGAGATTGGTCTTAGTCCCATCGAGATCCCCGAAGGCCTTTTTAGCTTGGCTTCCATCATTGACGTCACCCAGCGCAAGAAAGCGGAGGAGCAAACGGCAAAATTGGCCGCCATCGTGGAGGCTTCCGTTGACGCCATCATTGGTGAGACATTGGAAGGGATCGTCACGAGTTGGAACTCGGGAGCACAACGGCTCTATGGTTACCATGCACAGGAGATTATTGGCAAGTCAATTTCTGTTCTTGTCCTTCCTGAACATGCTGAGGAATTTTCTGATTTGTTCAAAAAGGTTAAGCAGGGAAAACAGGTCGAACAGTACGAAACCGTGCGGATTCGTAAAGACCGCAGCCTAGTCGACGTTGCCATCACGATGTCTCCGGTGACCAGTTTTTCCACGGGAGAAGTGATCGGCGCCTCCGTTATAGCCCGTGACATCACCGAGCACAAGAAGGCCGAAGAAAAGCTAAGGAAGTTAGACCAGCTTAAGACTGATTTCATTTCTACGATAAGTCACGAACTGCGCACCCCGCTTTCTATTATTAAAGAAGGGATAAATCTTGTCTTTGATAGGGTCACCGGCGATATAAATGAAAAACAGGAAGTCATGCTTGGTACCTTAAGAAGGAATATCGACCGGTTAGCAAGAATCATCGATGAGCTTCTGGATATCTCTAAGATTGAGGCAGGCAAGACTGAGTTAAAAAGAGAGATGGTTGACATCGTAGGGTTGATAAGACAGGTAGTTTCTTCTTTTGAAGTAAGCCTAAAGAAGAAAAACTTGGAGTTTAAAATCAATGTTCCTGAAAAACAGATAGATATTTATATTGACTCGGATAATATCATCCAGAGCTTTACTAATCTGATAGGAAATGCCTTAAAATTCACGGATAGAGGTCTTATAGAGATTTCACTGGAAGAAAAAGAAAAAGAAATTGTATGTGTTGTGGCAGATACAGGTTTGGGCATTGCCGAGGAAAACCTGCCTAAGGTTTTTAGCAAGTTTCAGCAGTTTGGCCGTCTGCCAGGCCCGGGAGAAAAAGGCACAGGCTTAGGGTTAGCTATTACCAAAGGAATTATTGAACTGCATGGAGGTAAAATCTGGGTGGAGAGTAAGTTTGGCAAAGGGACAAAATTTAGTTTTATTCTACCTAAATACACTAGGGAAGAAATTTTTAAGGAATCCCTCAATAACAGAAATGCTTAAGAAGATTCTCTTAGTTGAAGATGAGGTCGACCAAATAGCAATGCTTAAGATGCGCCTTGAGGCATCTGGCTATGAATTTATATCGGCTATGGATGGGGCAGAGGGGATTAAAAAGGCGCTTGAAGAAAAACCGGACTTAATCCTTATGGATGTGATTATGTCGAATATGGATGGCTTTGAGGTATGTAAGCGTCTCAAGCGGACTCCAGAAACAAAGAATATCCCCATTATTTTGCTCACCGCCGCAGGCTTAAAGGATATCGAAGATAAAAGCCAAGCCTGTGGCGCAGACCTGGCGGTAAGAAAACCCTACAAATCAAAGGAATTAATTGAGAAAATTACGACACTCATTAAATAGATGACACTTAACGGTTAATGGTGAACAGGAACCAGGTATTGGGATAATGTGTTAATGAAATTGTAGTCGTTGTAGGGTCCTATGTATTTGTTGGCCCCGGCATGGATGAAACTCGTCATGTCCGAAATGGTTTCCAGATCTTCTTTGTCGCTGTGATCAGTTATGTGCTTGGCGCTGTACCCAATGATCGGCTTTTTGTTGGAGTTGGGCAGATATCGCAATGTATTAACCAATTCGGATGATTGGATCTCGCTAAAATCGATGTCGATAAAAATAATTTCCGGATTGAATTTGTTGATTTTTGATACGGCCTCGGCCATTGTCGATGCTGTGTTAAATAGATAGCAGGATTCTTTGACTATTTTTGACATTTTTTTAAGGATATCCTGTTCGGTCCCAATCACCAGGATTGTCCAGTGATTTTGATCGACGGCTTCTCCATTGTCCCCTGATTCCGGCTCGACCGGTATTATTTTTCCAATGACAGTTCCGATTTTAGAAATCAGTTCTTCAACAGTAAAAGGTTTGTGCAGGAATTCATCAACGCCGATCGCCCGGAAAGAATCTTCCATGGCCCCTCGTGTAGAAACCACGACAACCGGGATGGAAAAAGTCGCGGGATTCATTTTCAGTCTTTTATAAAATTCAAATCCATCCATCTCCGGCATTAACACATCGGTGATGATTAAATCCACATTTTTATTTTGCGCTAATTCCAATGCCTGCGCCCCATCCCAAGCGGTAAAGATTTCATATTCGCGTCTTTTTAAGAGCCCTTCGGAGGTAATAAGAAAATCGCGATCATCATCAACAATCAGAATTTTTTTGGCCATAATTTCTTTATGAACTCTTCACAACGACATATGAATAATCAGCCGAGGAGACTAGCGATTTTTCTCAACAGGAATGATAGGTTAAATGGTTTAACAAAATAGGCCACGGCACCGTATTCTCTCGCTTTTTCTTTATCGCGCTCCTGCATGAGCGCCGATAAAATAATAACCGGGATGTGCTTGTATTTGTCGTTGACTTTAAGCATATGGCAGACCTCCAGGCCGTTAATTTTAGGGATCATGATATCCAGAAGAATTAAGTCCGGATTTTCTTTGCACGCTTTTTCTAATGCCTCCTGGCCATCTTTGGCCTTGATGATATCATAGCCGTTCCTTTCAAGCCGCAGGCTGAATAACTCCAACATCTCCTCTTCATCTTCAACCAATAATATTTTTCTTTTATCAGCTACAGAACTGTTCATTTTCCAAAAGCTCCTTTACTTTTTTTAGTAATTCGTACGCGATAAATGGTTTAATAAGATAATGGGAGAGGCCTTCCATCCCAAAAAGTTCTTTCATTTTATCTTTTGCCGTTAATATGATAACGGGCAGGCCCTTGAGTTTTTCGTCCTTCCTTAGTTCGAGTACAAAGGTATATCCGTCCATCCTGGGCATGGCGATATCCAGGATGATTAAATGCGGGAATTCTTCTTTTGTTTTCTCTAATCCTTCTTTGCCGTCCAAGGCCGTTATGACCTCATAATTGTTGGCTTTTAAACGACTTTTGATCAAGTCGACGATTTGGGGATCGTCGTCAATCACCAATATTTTTTTCATGGATTCTCTCCTAGATTAGATCTGTTTTTTCCAGCAATTCCTGGGCATTGTTCCCTCCTTGCGGATATTCGGCTGTTTTGATGGTCAGTTTTATTTTGTTTCCGAAGTGTTTTTTTGATAAAAGATCATCCAGGGTCTGGTGGATACGATCCGATATAATAGAAATATTTTCTTTACTCATTCCAGGAAGAATGACAAGAATAAAGCGGCTATTGTGAATGATTTCGCCGGCTTGCAACTGAAGGTATTGCTCGATTGAGCGTACAAATTTTTCTTGCAAAGACTCCATCTTGAGACCAAGCTTTTGGTGGATGGTATGGAAATTATGGATTTCAAAAATAATGATAGACAAACAATCTGTCTCTTTGGAACAATTTTGAAGATAGCGGCTTAAATTTTCCTCAAACAGTTCTCTGATGGAAAGTTTGGGTAACGTGAATGTAAATGTTGTCCCGTGGCCAAGACGGCTCTCGACCCAAATTTCGCCATGGTGCAGCTTGATGATCTCTTTACAGATACAGAGTCCCAAACCAGTGCCTTTTTTTCCCGGGTCATCCGGGCGGCCAAACTGTTCAAATTTATTAAATATTTTCGGCAAATCCTCGACACGGATTCCACACCCGGTGTCCGTCACGCGGCATTCAATCTCTTTTTCGTTTTCCCCGATGAAAATCTCGACGTACCCCCGGTCCGTAAATTTGATGGCATTGCTGATTAAATTCATAAAGACTTGGATGAGATTGTCTTTATCGGCATTGACCTCTATCTTATTTTTGGAAAAGCTGTATCGTAACTGCAGGCACTTACTTTTGAACTGCTCTTCGAAAGAAAATTCTACTTCTTTAACAAGCCCGGGGAGATCCACCCATTCTTTACGCAACTCGACTTTCCTCGACTCAAATTTGGAAATATCTAAAAGGTTGTCTATGATGTGGCGCAACCGATCGATATTGCTAAGGCTCATATGTAAACGTTGCTGCTGAAGAGCTGTGACCTCTCCGCAGAGCCGGTCCATGACTTGGGCAATGCTTTCACGCATAATCGCCATGGGGGTGCGCAGTTCATGAGAGACTGTCGAGATAAATTCTGATTTAAGTTTGTCCAGTTTCTTTAAATCTTCGTTTTTTCTGTCCAACTCCCCATTGAGGCGCGATAATTCCCCGACGACTTGCTTCAATTGGGTTTCCAAGCGTTTTTGGTCGGTCATATCGACCGCCATGCCTCCGATGAGAGGGCTTTCACCGGAATCAATAACAGGGAATTTAAAAACAAGCCATGAGCGTAAACCTCCATCGGGTGTCGGAATGCTCTCCGTGGACTTAACCGAACGACTGGACGCCAATACTATTTGATCATTTTCTTGAAGATGCTTGGCCATTTGGGCCGGCCAGAACTCGAAATCTGTTTTTCCTAACCAATCCGTTCTTGTCAAATTAAAACGGACTTCAAAAGGTTTATTTGCATACACGTACCGTCCTTCGTGTGTTTTTAAAAAAGCCACCGCTGGGCTGTTATCCATAAAAGCCCTAAAACGCTCCTCCCCGACCTGTAAATTTTCCTGCATTTTATTGCCGGCGTCCCGCTGGATGATTTCCTGCAAGGCGCGTTCAACCGCCGGGACAAAACGAGACAAGCGGTCCTTAAGAACATAATCAGTCGCCCCGCTTTTTAAAGCTTCGATGGCCCTTTCTTCGCCGATTGCTCCGGAGACAAAAATAAAAAGCGCATCCGGACACTCTGCCTTGGTCGCTGCCAGGGCGGAGAGCCCGTCGAAATCCGGCAGATTGTAATCGGACAAAACCATTTCCGGTTTAAATTCTTTTAAAGCCGAAAGAAATCCGCCTTTCGTTTCAACGCGTTTAATCGTAAAGGCAAAACCTATTTTAGCCAGTTCGCGCCCTATTAATTCGGCATCTCCCGCATTATCCTCAAGCATCAGAACCCGGAATTCTTTTTTCATAGATTTATTGACCTTTCATTGAAGAGGTTTCTTAAGTAACAACCAATATAATCCCAGCTTAAGAGATTGCCTTGACGGCGGTTCCGTAATAAAGAGTATTTTTAACAATATTATAATTTTAAACAATGGTCTATTTTGTCTTTAAGCTGACCATTTTCTGCTTTGGCAAGGAGGATGGTAGGGGCTATTTTAGCAATTGCGAGATGGCTTTTTGTAAGGGGGCAAGATCTTTTTCTTTACGGGGTAAAACTAAATCGGCGCCGCACTCTCTAAACCGGGTGATGGACAGCTCATCGGTCAAGAGTCCTGTTTGAACAATGATTTTGGTCAGGCGGTTTGTTGCTTTAATCATTTTGCAGACATCATGACTTTCCGTGTCCGGCAGCATGCCGCTTAAGATCACTAAATCGGGGTTTTCCGATTTTATTCTTTCGATGCCTTTTTTTCCTGATGTTGCCAATACGATATTTTTGAAGGTGAGACCGGCAAGGAAACTTTCCGTCTTATGGATATAAACCGGATGGGCATCGATGATCAAAATTTTTTGGTCCATAACACACCGCTTTCGTTGATGTTATTGATTGAAACGTTTTTTGTACTCGGTCGGAGTCAGCTTTTCCGTCCGTTTAAAAATTCTCATAAATGATTCTGGATTCTCATAGCCCAGATTATTAGAAATTTCCTTGATCGTTAAAGACGATTTTTTTAATAAGGATTTTGCCATCTTCATTTTTACTTTTATTTTATATTCACGAAATCCGGCGCCGTTTTTTTGATAAAACATCCGGCTCACATATTTAGCGCTTAAACACATCTCTCCGGCAATGTAGTTTAATGAGGCATTGGTGTGATTTTTCTCGATAAATTTTTTGATGCGTTCGACTTTGTCATCTTTTGATTTTTTCCCGGGAATAAAACGCGCCTTTTCCTTTAATAAGATTTTGATTTTTTCCCGGAGCTCCACGACATCAAAGGGTTTTTCAATGAAATCGTCGGCCTTGTTTCGTAAAGCCTGCAGAGCAATGTCCATCGACCCAAAGGCGGTCATAATCATCACGGCGATGTCTTTGTTGATTTTTTTGATCTCGTTGAGGACGCTTAATCCATCCATACCCTGCATAAAGACGTCTAAAAGGATTAAAGAGATCTCGTTGGGTTTTTTCAAATACTGGATGACTTCTTCTCCACTGTGATAAGCAATGATTTCATAATCAGTTAATACCAGTTTCAGGCTGGAAATGATCCGCGGATCATTATCCACCACCATAATTTTATCTAAAATCATACAGTCTTCTCCTTTGCTACCGGAATTTTAACAGAAAAAGATGTTCCGCCTTTCTCAGGACAAAAAATTTCAATACGGCCCCCATGATGTTCTACGATTTCTTTGCTCACCGATAACCCTAATCCTAACCCGGCATTTTTGGTTGTATAAAAAGGTTCAAATATTTTTTCTAATCGATTTATTGGAACTCCTTCTCCGGTATCGTTAACCTGGATTTCCACGTAAGAGAATGTCCCGGGCGGTTTACCTTCGATAAAGTTGGTCCGCATGCTCACCATTCCGCCGGGAGGGGTGGCCTCCAGCGCATTATTGATAAGATTTAAGAAGACTTGCTTCAGCTTATCGGTATTTCCATGGATATTGGGAAGATCTTTGTTTGTATCGACCACGAAATCAATGCCGTTTTGTTTTGCTCTTTGGTGGGCCAAGAAAACCACATCTTTGATTAAAGAATTGATGTCGACTTTTTCAGTTTGAAACTGATAAAATTTTGAATAATCCACCATTGTTTGTAACATGTTTTTCCAGGAATCTAATTCTTGAGGGACGATTTGGGAGAATTCCTCAATAAATTTTTTGTCGTTGTGACGTTCAGGCAAGAGACAAATATAGGTGTTGATCAAAACCAAGGAATTTTTGAGTTCATGCGCGATGGCCGTCGCGGCTTTTCCAATCGTCGATAATCGTTCAAGCTGTTGCGCTGTTTTTAATTTTTGGGTCATTGTGTTAAAAGAATTGAAAAGACGTCCCACGTCGTCCTTGTGATGTGTGGGCAAGGAATGGTCAAAATCCCCCTTGGTCACGTGCTGGGTTGCCTTGATCAGCATATTAATCGGACGGCTCATGAGAAAAGATAAAATCAAGCTGATAAATATTGTGCCTAATACGCTGCAAAGAATTAAAATCCAGGATTGCAGTGCCATGATTTTTGAGAAGGTATACGCTTCTTTGACTGGATGAACCATCACGACACCCCAATTCATTTTATCGACGGGGGCGTAAGAAACAAGCAGCCGTTCACCTTGACGATCAAATTCTTCTTTGCTCCCTATATTTCCGGCGAGAACATCCCGAATAATATTCGGGTTCAAGGGATTTTCATTTTGGAGAATTATTTTTTTGTCGGGATGGGATAATAAACGTCCTTGTTCATCAATTAAATAGGCCCTGCCGGTTTTTCCTATTTTAATATTATCCATCATATCCCAAAGATTTCTTAAATTCACATCCGCCATCAATACACCCGTGATCCGGCCAAGTTTTCTTATCGGAGTGGAGAGAGTCAGCATCGGCAGATGGTTTTTGGAAATTCTTACCCTGGATCGGTAAGACTCCGCGGATTTTGCTTTCAAGAAAGCCGTTTCTTTCGATCGATCCATTAAAGCCGAACCCAGTTCAGAAGAGACGATCTCGCGGCCGTTCAAGTCAACCGAGGCAATTCTTTGAAAAATAGGATAGCGCAGCGCCAGTTCAACAACGCAGGTCTCTTGCCGCCAGGGATCGACCGGTAATGTTCCCAAAAGAGATGCGGTGACCGATAAAGTCTGCTCAGGATTTTCAACATACTGCTTAATTTCTTCGGCGATGTGAATCACTAATTCCCGGTGATCTTGCAGCACGGAAGTTTTAATTGCGTTTTGACTGGTATGAACCAGAATCGATCCTAAGAAAATGAGAGGGGTAATGACCAGGACTGATAAAATAAAAAAAGTCTGAGGCCATATACGGTGAGGGAAGATGTTTTTTAATTCTTTGAAGGAAAATTTCATAACCACGTCTTTAGAAGGTTCAACTAATTCCAATGAGGGGTTTTTATTAAGAAAAAGTTTTCGGAATCTTTTTTGAATTGTTCAAAATACAGTTTACTATAAAATCCTCCATTTTCCAGAAGACAATTGTGATCTCCGGTTTCGATTATCTTTCCTTTATTTAAATAAAAAAGGTAATCCACCGAACACACCCACAGCCCTCCGTCTAACTCCTTTTGGCCAGCGCTTTTTGATAGTCCCGCTTAATAAATTCCGGAGCCATTTTATTCAGGTAAGGTTTATGGCAAGATGGTGTTTTGAAATTTTGATGCTGTAAAAAAGAGGATAAACGGCAGCCGCCGCTGCAAATCGGCATGTACGTGCAGTCTTGCGGGCATTGCTGCCAGACATCTAAATTCATAAATTCTTCATGTTTTTCGTTCATCTCATCATGATGAACATCCCCGGTTGAAAGCTCGGGATGACCTAACATGGAATTGCATTTGTAAATACGCCCGTGTTGATCGATCGTCACCCCGGATTGCTCGCGTGTCACCGGACAGGTGGAGGTGGACATGCCGCTTTTCATGGGAAGTTTTCGTTCTCCCATCAATTGCCGGATGCGTTTATTGGATTCAACCAAATTTTCATCTTCATAATTACACATACACGCAGAGCGTTGAATCTGTTCCGGGTGATCTTTGGGGCCCAAGGTGGGATGAATGGGAGAGAAAATAAAACGCCCCAGTTTATGAAGGATTCCTAGCTCCCCAAAATAATCTAATAACCTTTTTATGGCGGTCGTATCTCCTTTATCGTATCCGGTGGAAATGCCGATGGGCACTTTATCGACGCAGTCCACGATGTTTTTTACGACCATATCAAAAGTCTTCCCGCCCCCGCGTAGCGGCCGATAATGATCGTGATCTTCCCCCACCCCATCCACAGAAATTCTCACCTGTTCCAATCCCAGCTTAAGGTATTGATCGATGCATTCGGGAGTCATGAGATAGCCGTTGGTTTGTAACATGAATTTGAATTGAATGCCTTGGGCCTCGCACCAGTGTTTTATGTGGGTCGCGATATATTCTAAGACGGGTTTATTAAGGAGCGGTTCTCCGCCGTAAAAAACAATATACAACCGGCGATAGCCGAGGCGCTTTAGCCGTCTTTTGATCCACGAGATAACCAAGTCGCTCGTTGGGAAATCCATTTTCACGTTGGTGCGGGAACTCTCTTCAAAACAATAGGTGCATTTGAAATTGCAGGCATAGGTGGTTAGAATCGTCACCGGAAAACTGTCGTCGTTGAGTCCGTATTTTAGCTGTTGAAGAAAGGATTTGAGTTTTTCTTGGTCCTCCTGCTCATTCTCAACGATGATTCCCATTTGATGTAACTGGACCAATTGTTCGGCATAGTGTGTTTTTTGAATAAAATATTGCGGTGATTGGCAATGATCAATCGTTTCTTTCAGTTCCTGATTAATTTTTGCCATGGCTTGAGTTCGGGTGTTGTAAACGAGGTGTTCTCCCTCCATTGGGTAATCATTCACAATGATTGTGTTGTTAGAAAATTTCATAAAGAGTTCCTTTCTTCGGAAGACCTGGTGTTTCGAACTCAAGATTGATATTTTTATTAGGGAAGGTGAAGTTGAGGTACGCTGAAAGGGTATGCCCCTTCAGCGTACCTGGATTGCTACGGTTAAGACCATTAATTCTTTTCCGGACTTTCTAAAGTTTCGGTCCCCGGTGGAAAGCAGCAACTGATCACCGACAATTCCTTCAAATCATCGGTCCCTTGATTGATGATATCCATTTGCATCACCTCCTTTTTACATTGGATCCATCGCGCAGCATATACCAATCCTTGATAACATAATTTGGCATGTGTCTGCAGAAAAACGCGTCTGTATTTTCGAATCTGGCTGAAATAGCACAGAAACTTGCCGGAAAAAACAGAAAGCAGGCCGGCTGTTTTTCGTAAATCATTTTGTGGAGCGATTGGTACCTTCGAATCTTTTCTTTTTGATCCTGAGTCGTTCTGGCAGATTCAAAGAGCAGGTCGACTTCTTTGTTTTTATAGTTCCATAATTTACCAAATTGACTGGATAACGAATACCAGCTGCCGACGGCTTCGTTCATATCGTTGCCGAGGCCTTGAAAAAATCTTAACCAGGCCTGCGGTTTGTCCACAGAAATATATTCTGCGGTTAACTCGTTTTCATTTTCATAAAGTAAAATTTTGATTTTTATCCCGATCTCCGAAAGCTGTTGGCGGATCTCCATCGCCATTCGTTTATAGTAATCTCTTTTGGCATCCACTAAGAGGCGGATCTCCAGCGGCTGCCCGCCTTTTTCCAATATCCCATCCCCATCGACGTCCCGCCAGCCTTGGTGCATCAGAGTGATTTTGGCTTTGAGGGGATTGTAGGCAAGAGGTTTAATATCGGCGTTAAATCCTTGAGACTCGGGATGAAACGGGCCGGTGCTGACGATACCGTCCCCTGAGACGGCGGCCATTAGCTTTTTGATATCTATCCCGTAGACAATCGCTTTTCGAACCTCTATGTCGGCAAGAATAGGGGCCTTGAGGTTATAATCAATAGCGCAATACGCTCCGGAATTGATTTTATAAATTTTGTAGGTAGGATCATTTTCTAGGACAGAGTAGTCTTCGGAATTAATAAATTGCACAAAATCCACTTCATGCCGCATGAGGGCTGCCCAGAGACTGGAGTTGTCGGGGTAACTTTTAACGATAATGCGGTCGAGGTAAGGTCTTCCTTCAAAATAATCGGGATTCGCTTCTAATTCAATCTGATTCGTTTCAAGATCCCATTCTTTGAATTTAAAAGGACCTGTTCCGACAGGATGGAAGTTAAAGGAAGTGGAAGCGAGATCTTGATTCTTCAAGATATGTTTAGGTGCTATTTCTCTGACGAGATTGTTGAGAAGAGGAATCGAGGATTCCGGTAATGTTACTTTGAACGTGTAGCGGTCGATCACCTCCCATTGGCTGACCAATTCAGTATTCGTCTTCCAAGGAGATTGGTTTTTGGGGTTCCCGATGGTCTCGTAGGTAAATTTAACGTCCTCAGCGGTACATTCGATGCCATCATGAAAATATATTCCTTTTTTTAGATAAAACGTATATTCCCGACCATCGGGCGATACGGTCCACGTCCGCGCCAACCCCGGAACAATATTGCCTTGGCTGTCGATTCTCACCAGCGAATCAAAGAGTAGTCCCATCAGCGATGCCGAGACGCTGTGTTGTGTTAAGATAGGATTGATAATCGTCGGTGGGTTAGTTGTTCCCCACAGGAGAGTCCCGCCGTAGGGAGGATGGCCTGGTAGACTTAATCGATTCTCGGGATAAGATTTGAATTCACTCTGCGGAAGAATTTTTGTGGATAAGGTGAACATAATGATGAGGGATGAACTAATCACAACCAGGGCTGGTATTTTTAAATTTTTTGGAATCATTCTTATTTTAAGAATAGTAATAACTTTAAATTGATTTTCATAAACATAAATAGTCCAATGTGTCTTTAATCTGACCGATTTCCACCTATTTTTTTAAAAATAATATCTATTCATCTTTAAATTAAAATTTTAAGGAAAGGCCGCCTTCGAAATATCGTTGAGGAGAGGGGAAGGTGATGCTTGACCAATATTTACTGTTGGCGATATTGTAAATATTCAGAAAAATTTGAACGCTGCCCAAAGGCGCTACGTTTTTAAATTCTTTGGTGAGCCGGGTATCAAAAATGAATTTGCGGTCATTCGCTTGTAAAGAAGGATCGGAACTCCAGCGATTGTAATATCCGTACAGATTAAAGCTGAAGCCGTTTTTGGCCGCGTAATGGGTCCCTAACGTAAAACTTTGCCGGGCAATTCCCTGGTCGCGGACGATTTGTTTGGTCTGACTATTTTTCACATCATTAAAAGCGCCGCTGGTATAGATATCCCATTCGCTGGACACATCATAGCTAAGCAATAATTCTCCTCCTTGACGACGGAACTTCTTGAAATTTTTCTTCACGAACAATCCGTTTTCGAAAGCCGTCGCGATCGCGTCTTTCAGATCGCTGCGGTATAGATTGAATTCCATATTGAGCGGTGAAAATATTTTTGTATCTAACCCTGCCTCGTAAACCGAAGCCCGTTCTGCTTTGAGATCGGGATTAGGCCCAACCAGCAAGCTCGGATCATAATTATAAATCCACAGTAACGGCGGGGCATTAAAGGCGTGTGAGACCTTGGCTTTTAAGGAAGTTTCTTTTAGATTTTGCAAATGATAAACGGTCCCGAAACTGGGACTTAATTGCGAGCCAAATTGTTTGTTGTGGTCATACCGAAGCTCCGGGATGATGTCCCAGTTGCTACGCTTCGCGGTGTAATTAAGATACGGCGCTTGCGAATTGATACTTTTGCTTTCCGTCAGGTAATTGTTTGATTTGAAGATGTCCCAATTAAAATCCGTCCCCAAAACCAATGCGTCTTGATCATCATGAAAGGAATGCCGGCTGTTTAGACTTAATCCATGATAAACATTTTCACTGACCGTGTAAGAGACCCGGGCGTTGGTTGAGGCATTATAGGTGTCGGTGGTGAACTCCTGGTCGTTATATTTTACAGCTGTCGTGAATTCGGTTTGCGGTTTATCGATGTCTAATTTGATTTGTCCATAACGCGAGGTGTAGGGCGTTGAGTTCCATCGGTTGCTGGGGGTTACGCCGCTATGGATTTTTGCCCCGCTGTAACCAAAAGAGCCGGTGAGTTTCGCCTGATCCCCCAGGGGTTGAACGATTTTACTAAATGTCTTTGTCTCCCGCACATCGGACTTGGATTGAGTCCCATCGGTTTGTAAATGACTTGCGGTCAATAAATACCCCATGCCCCAAACCTTTCCGGATAAATCAAGACTGTTTTTTATTGTCTCAAATTCAGCAAAAGAACTGGTGATATTTCCTCTGGGGATCACGGAATCCCCGGCGTCTTTGGTGATGACATTGATCACCCCGCCCAGGCTCGAACCCCAGCTGCTGGAAGACGCCCCCTTAATCACTTCAATTTGTTTGATGTTTTCTAAAGGAATTTTGGTTGGATTGGCTTGACCGGAGAGCTGGGTATTAAATGGAATGCCATCCACCATCACCAACACATGACGAGAGTCTGAGCCGTGAATAGAAATGGAGGTCGGCTGCCCCAATTTATTGGCGACTTGTACGTCGACACCAGGGATATAACTTAAAACTTCCCCTAGATCTTTGGCTGGAGTTTTTTTGATATCTTCCGCGGAATAAACAATAACATTTTCCGCAATATTTTTCACGTAAGTCTGTGCCCGTAAGACCGAAACAACAATCGGCTGCAGCTCGACGATATTTTGAGAGCGTAAACGGTTTTCGTTCAGTTCTTCTGCGTTCGCGGATGGAAGGCAAGCGTAGAGTATAAACAAAGAAAAAAATATGAAGAACGACAGGGCTTGTTTCGGCAGAAAGAAATTCAGATTTACTTTCATCGACTCAGCATACTCTATTCCCCACCCCTCATCAATTGTCTTTTCGTGATTTTTTTCTCATGAAATAATGATTGACAAAACTGTTTAATGACGAATAATTGTTCTATTATGTCCCACGAAATTTTAGTCGTCGAAGACGAACTGGCGATTGCCGAGATGATTAAGTTCGGATTGGAGCACGCCGGTTATAAGATTGTTTTGGCCTCCAACGGGCAGGAGGCTCTTTCTTTGGTGATCCGGCACAACCCGGATTTGATTATCTCCGATATCCTGATGCCGGTGATGGACGGTTACGTTTTTTACAAAGAATTAAAAAAAAATCCCGCGGCCTCCCGCATCCCGATTTTGATCCTGACCGCGCGGGGAAAAATGGAAGATTCTTTCAGGGTGATGGGCGTCGATGATTTTATGGTCAAACCTTTAGACGTCGATGTTTTATTGATCAAGATCGAAAACTTTTTAAAGAAAGATATTCCCGTTGCCCAACCTCAAAAGACTAAAAACGTTCTGGTGGTGGGAAGCGCTCCGGTGATTGTGCAAAATATTGCCGAACAGTTGAAGAAAAAAGGGTGCGGGGTGGAAACAACGATCTATGGATCAGAAGTGATGATCAAGGTCATGAAATTAAAACCCGACATCATTTTGATTGAAGTGATCATGAGTCAGGCCTCACCCGAGGAAATTGTGCATGCGATCCGTCGCAGCTCGCAGTTTAACTCCACGCGTATTTTAATTTATAGTCATTTGTCGGCGAAGGACAGCGGCAATCAATTCAACCATTTAAAACTTTCCAAGATCAGCGATTCCAGCCAAAAATGCCTGGATGCCGGAGCCAATGAATATATCGGCCATTCTTCCGAGCCGCTGTTTGCCGAGACGGTCAACAAATATCTGGATCAATAGGAGAAATAATATGGGAAATATTGGTATGGGGGAATTGATTGTCATTTTTTTGATTATTCTTTTGTTGTTCGGCACCAAGCGTCTTCCAGAGATCGGCGGTGCCTTGGGCAAAGCGATCAAAGAGTTTAAAAAAGCCGCCAAAGACCTGCCTACCGGCCAGGCAGGTATTCAGGAAGAGGTTAAAGAATCTCCTCAAGACGAACAAAAGAAGTGAACACGCCTAAAAAAGATCTTTCCTTCCTGGGGCATTTAGAAGAATTAAGAGCCAGGCTCATCAAATCACTGCTCACCCTCACCTTGACCTCGGTTTTTTCCTGCGTTTTTGCCAATGAGTTTTTAAAATTTATCATCAAACCCGTCGGGCATCTGATCTTTACTTCTCCGTCCGAGGCATTCTTGGCGACCTTTAATGTTACCCTCTGGTGTGGGGTGATTCTGGCTTTTCCTTTTATCCTGTATCAGTTCTGGGCATTTGTCCATGAGGCTTTGACGGAGTCAGAGAGAAGATATGTGCGGATTTTTGGGCCGTTTTCTCTGATTTTATTTTTGAGTGGGATTGTTTTCGGATATTTCGTGATGGTCCCGATTTCTTTAAGTTTTCTCTTAAGTTTTTCATCCGCATGGCTGGTTCCGATGATCCGGGCTAGTGAGTATCTTTCTTTCGTGGGGAGTTTTGTTCTGGCTTTTGGGGTTGTTTTTGAACTGCCCTTGATTTTGGTTTTCTTGGCGAAAATCGGCGTTGCCTCGCCGGAATTTTTAAGGCACAACCGCCGCTACGCGGTCGTTTTTATCTTTATTATCAGCGCCATCCTCACTCCCCCCGATTGCGCCTCTCAATTCTTGATGGCCGTGCCGCTTTTGGTGTTGTATGAGCTGGGTATTTTGCTTTCCAAAATTACTTATCGTCCAAGGTTATGATGCGTTTTTGATTTTTGTTTTGCATTCGTATTTTTTGGGGATATACTTAACCCGGATTCCATTTTTAAAAAAATTAAGGAGGAAAAATTTGATGAAGATTGAAGACGTCAGAGATTTGTTGAAAGATAAAAGGGTTATTGAGGAAATCAACCGGCATCTGTGGATCGAAAGTCAGAAGGCGGGTTACAATATCGGTCTTGAAAAAGCGACGGATGAATGGTTAAGGCTTTATTCCGAAGGATGGATGAAGTATTACATGCCGGAAAAACACGAAGAACTGAAGGCGAAAGCTAAGAAGAAAAAAAGCATGAAATGAGCACCCTGGTTTTTTCTTTTGTGGGCTCACCCTGAGCGACCCCGCTCTATTTTTGTAGAATACAAAAAGCGGGGGAGTCGAAGGGTCCGAGGAATATTCCACAGTAAGATGAGAATGAACAAAGTAAACAGGCTTACATAAATTCCCCAATAAAAGCACGCGGGCTTAAAAACGAATTTCACCCGATAATCTCCTTCCTGAAGAAACACAGATCGAATAAAATAATCCGTCCGATAAATTTTTGATCGCCCTCCATTCACAAAAACCTGCCAATCCGGATGAAAGGCATCGCTCAAGACTAAGAAGCCCGGATGTTCCAAATGAGTTTCTAGCGTAACTTCGTTGGGACCATATTGGAGAATTTTTGCCCTGGAGTGATCCATCGGCGGAACATCTTTTAAATTCTCGAGGATTTCCCGATTGAGGGCATCATTCACCACAATCACCTTGTCTAAATTATTTTGAAGCTGGTTTAAGAGCGCTAAAGAAGATTTGTCGTCTTCCTGAAAAACGGCGCGGTGAACAATGAAAACCCGTTCGAAAGCGGAATTCCTTTCGTAAATATTGACCTCGTTGGAATAGACGGGGTTTTTGTATGCCTCGAGTTTGTCAAAATTTAACAGAAGGTGTTGAAGCATGTCTACAGGAGGCGTTACTAGATATTTGACGTTGAGAAGATCCATGAAATTTTTTTGCGTGATGGGCATCACGCGTAAAGCTGGAGGGCGTAGATCGTTTCTAAAATTGTTAGGAACCATAAGGGTATTGACGAAATGCACAAAGCGTTTGGGAAGCAGACTAAAAAATATTCCCAGGTCATCGAGTTCAAAACCGGTTGCGGTATCCGGATAAAACGCCCAGAATATTCCGTAGGCCCGCGAGCCGGGATTTTTTTCTTTTAAGAATTCCATGTAAGGCACACGGGCAAAGGAATCAAAACGTTTGATGCGTTCTCGATGGACATAATGGAAGAGTTCGAAGCAAAGAAGCAAAATAAGGACAACGGCGACGGATTGGATTTTTAATCGATTCTGGTCTTTCAGCCACAAGATCATTTGAAAGAGGATGAGAACAGCCAAGGCAAATCCGCTGGCTTGAAGGGCGATTGAAAGTTTAGCGGAGTTCGGGATATAAAAAAAATTTATGCCGATCAAAAATAAAATAACGACGCTAAAACACAATCCTTTCTTGAACACATTTTTGCTGAAAAGAATGGTTCTGAGGCCCATACCCGAGAGGATGGCAACAGATAATGCGACAAGAGGCGGTGTATGCGGTGCGTACCGGCAAGTATCGAAGATCGGCAGATACCCGATCCAGTTGATGAAAGGAAAGCTGTATTCTTTGGAGACGAGCAGAAATGCGAGGAGGGCAAAAAAGAAATTGAGTCCGCGTTTCTGACGGTTAAATAAACTGATCGCCGATAATCCCAGAGGAAGAATCCCCAAATATCCTCCCCACCAGCCGGAGAATGTGAAGTCGTACGTCAGCGGTTCTTTTTGAAAAAAGAAAGGAACAGCGAGCGATAGGATTCGTTCGGTGACCTCTCCCGAGCCCAACCCGGTACCGGGCGGGTGCGCGTGCCAGAATTCGAAGGCGAGATTGTATAAAAAAGGAAATAAGACAATCGACGCTAAACCGATTCCTAAGACATAAGCGCTCGCCAAGAAACGGCACGCCTTTTTCCAGTTAACCTTTGTGCGCAGGCTGAAGACGCGGTAACAAAAAAACAAAAAGCAAAAGACATTCACCAGAAAAACATGTTCCGGATGGCCGGCAAAAAAAGTGAGAGCCACAACGGATGCCGTTAAAACAATGCTTCGCGAATTGTTGCGAAATAGTGTCTTTGCGTCATTCTGAGCGAAGCGAAGAATCTCTTCTCGATGAGATTCTTCGTCGCTGTGCTCCTCAGAATGACGGAAATTTCTGATTCGAGTTTTTTGAATCAAATGCTCTAAACAAATTAAAAGAAGCGGTGTCAGGATATCCACATTCACCGTCCAGTATTGCAGGACAATCATCGGACCGGTAAACATAAATACAATCGCCGAGCCCAAAGAAGGAAGTTTTCCAAATCTTAAAGTTCGCATCAACCAATAGGTCAAAACCCCGCCGAGTAAAAATCGAGTAAGGATCAAGATGTCCCAGGCGTAGATTTGTGGAAAGAGGTAAAGAATAAAATTGAGCGGAAAAAATATCCCGACCTCCATCATCCCGATCAACGGATAACCGCAGGCCTGATGAGGATTCCATAGAGGGAGAATGCCTCTTCGTAAATTATTTTTGATGAATTCAAAGATCGGTTCTTCCATCACCGGCGAGTCGGTCCCATTGACCGGGATGAATTTAGGTCTATTATCTAACTGGCCATAGGCCCCGAAGGGCAGGGTTTGAGAGTTGGCGGTTGTGACTTTGAAGGTTTTCCCGAGGAAGAAAACATCGTAGAAGAATACGGCGAGAAGTAGAAATAAGACACAGGAAACAATAAAATACTCTTTGGAAGATTTTTGGCGGGGCATAATGTGCTATATTAACGATTAAGTTTGGTTTTTTCAAGGAAGTAAAAAAAGAAAATAAGATACTTGATGCCTTCTCTTTATATCCATATCCCATTTTGCCAGAAGAAATGTTTCTACTGTTCTTTCATTGTGACCGTCGGCCAGGATCATCGGATAGATTCCTATCTCGATTGTTTGGCCCAGGAAGCTGAACGCTACCGGGACACGTTGATTGAAACAGTTTATCTGGGAGGTGGGACCCCGAGTTATCTAAATCGGGATCAACTGCAAAAATTTCTAACCACTATCCGCCAGAAATTCAAATTCACCTCCAACTGTGAATGGACGCTGGAGGCCAATCCCGAGGGATTGGACCTGGAAAAAGCGAAATTATTATATGATCTGGGAATCAATCGTATTAGTTTAGGAGTCCAGAGTCTCAATGACCGTTATCTGAAATATCTCGGCCGCTGCCACGATGCCCGTCGGGCGGCCGATGCTTTTCAAATTTTAAGGCAGGCGGGGTTTAGGAATATCAACGTTGACTTGATGTACTCTTTCCCGGGACAAACCGATCGTGAGATCAAAGAAGATGTCTTAAGCCTGACTTCTTTGGGGAGTGAACATCTTTCGTTGTACACCTTGACGATCGAGGAGAACAGCCGTTTTTACGCGCGCCGAATAAAACTCGACAGCAACGAGAATCAGGCGAGGCAATACGAACTGGTCGTTTCCTTTCTAGAATCAACCGAATTTAAGCAGTATGAAATCAGCAATTTCGCAAAACCCGGCAAAGAATCCCAACACAATTTGAATTACTGGCAGGGTGGAGATTATATCGGACTTGGTGTCTCGGCCCATTCGCACCGAGCGGAAACGCGTTTCTGGAATGCTTCAAAAACAAATATGTATATGACCAGAATCCAGCAGCAACAGAGTCCGTTGGAAGGCGAAGAAAAATTATCCGCTCACCAACGGTTAATGGAATTAATTCTTTTTGGTTTGCGGATGAATCAGGGCGTTCATATCGAGGAGGTTGGTAAAAAAGTTGGATGCGTTCTGGATGCGGCGAGAGGGCAAATCATCGACGAGTTGATCGGGCAAGGGTTTTTATTTCGGGAGAAGGGTTATTTAAAAACAAGTCTCAAAGGACGGTTGGTGTTGGATGAAATATCGAGCCGGTTGATTTGATTCTTAGGGAGGGAGAAGAAAATTGCATAGAGATCTGATGGGGTTTTTCAAAAGAAATAGACGGAATGTGTGGGTGGGCGGCATTCTTTTGTGTCTATGTGTTTTAACCTACAGCAATAGCCTGTCCAATCAGTTTACGATTGATGATTATGAACTGCTTATTCATAATCCCCAGATGCATAATATTAAATTTTTACCGCAGATTTTTTCAATTGACCCGGAGAAAAAAACTTATCGTCCTTTCCCGCATCTCATCAGCATGTTGACTTATCTGTGTTTCGGGCCCAACCCGGTTGGTCATCATTTAATTCAGCTTATTCTTTTTTATATCTGCGCAGTTACGTTTTATGCATTATTGAATATGTTGTTTGAGAATTGGAAGATCGCTTTTTTGACGAGTCTTTTTTTTGTTGCTCACCCGATCAATGGTTTGCTGGTGAATTACACAGCGATGGCCCCAGCCCTTTTAGTCCTTCCGCTTAATCTGAGCATGATCACCTTTTTACTAGCCGAAGGGAAAAGAAGCAGAGCCTATTTTTTGATCAGTCTCATGTGCTTTCTGGTTGGCCTCATGTCTCACGAGGTGACGTTGTTTTATCCTTTATATTTGGCTTCGGCTTTATTTCTTGTTAAGCGCTATAGTTTAAGAGAAACCGTTTTAAAGTGCCTTCCTTACGCTGCGTTAGCCGCACTTTATTTTTTATTTATAATGAAAATTTTTAATTTAAAGGGAAATCTTTTTGCGAAAATGTTTTTGTACAAAATTTCATTTTTTATTTATGTCGCCACTTTTTCTAAACTCATTTTCTGGTATATTTCGAAACTTATTTTTCTTAACGATATTGTACTGCTTTGGTCAACACCTTTTGTGAAAACAGATTTGGTCGGGTGGATTTTAGGTTTGGGCATATTTCTGTTTACGTGTTTCTATTTTATTTTGAAACGAGAGAAGAAAATCTTCAGATCGTTGGGGCTGACCTGGTTTTTAATAGGATTCATTCCTCTTACGGTGGCTTGTTTCTTCCGTGGTGACACAAATTTGATGATCGAACATGGCTGGTTTTTTTTCTCAACGATTGGTTTTTTTGTTTTCGTCGCCTATTTATTAACCACTCTTATAAAAAATAAAATAATCTTCACAGTGTTTACAGGGGTGATTTTGGTAGGTTATGTATTTAGTTCCCGTCAACATAATGAGCGGTGGGCGGATAAAAAAACATACTGTGAGTACTGGGTCAAAATTGTTCCAGAAAATTTCATCGCCGTTAATATGCTGGCGGATGCGTATTATATGGATGGCGAATTGGAAAAAGCTAAAGAATTATATGATCAGCTATTATCGAAACGCTGGGATAATTCGAAAACTTATATTAATTTGGGTTTAATCGAACGTGCTCGTGGCAATACAAAGAAAGCCATTGAGAACTTTAAAATAGCCCTAGCATTGCAGCCCAATTCCGTAAATGCCTTGACCAATTTAGGCGCTACCTTAGCCGATCTCAAGGATTTTAAAGGAGCCAAAGAGGCTTATCTTAAGGCGATTGAGTTAAATCGTTTTTCGATTGAGCCGCGGTTTAATCTCGCGATGATTTACCGGACGCAAAAAGAATTTGTGAAAGCCGCCGATTTACTGGAACAAGTTCTAGCCATTGATCCCAACGATGGGCTGGCGATCTTTTTTCTTGGAGAATCAAATCTAGTCAGCGGCAGCAAAGACCGAGCCATCGAATTAACAAAAAATTTACTCACGAAATCGAAGGATCCACAGCGGTTAGTCAATTTAGGAAGTCATTTTGCCCAAGAGCGTTTTTCCAATATGGCTTTTGCGTTATATTCGAGAGCGCTAACAATTGATCCGTGTTATAAAGAGGCGTACATCGAAATGGGTAAGGTCTTTGGGAATCGCGATCAATTCAAGCAGGCGATTGTGGTGTGGCAGGAAGGCCTTAAATGTCATCCGCGGGAAAAAGTATTTGAGGATTTGATTTCTGAGGCGAGGGAATTGTTGAAGGGAAAAATGCGGGGCTCAGAATGATGACAAGCTTGAAACACCGTTTTTCTGCGCAATGGTGTCGCTGTGTCTGAATAAATTGAGGAGGGAATCTTCTATTTGCCGCCGGTAAATTTCATGCATTTTAAGTTTGTTCAGAATTCTTTTGGATTGATTCACACGGGATTGAATAGCCCGTAACCCGTATTCCAGGCTGCCCGACGCCACAAAAATTTTCCGGATGGCCAGAAGATCGGAATAAGATTTTTGAGGTTTGGAAAAATAATGCATAAATTCTTTTCGTTTTCGCATGGAAAGTTTATTGTACGCGTGACAAACCAAAAGAGTTTTTTTGAACTCGGCGATATCGCTCAAAATCGATTTGCCGATATTTTTTTCCGAATCAAAAATTCCCAGAATGTCATCCTGGATTTGAAATGCCTGCCCGATCATGATTCCACACTGCGAAAGTTTTTTGATGTCTTTGTTGTGGGCCCCGGCCAGGATCGCTCCGACGACCAGCGGACACTCGAAGGTGTAGCGCGCTGTTTTCAAGGTGTAGTTCAAGAAGACATCTTTTTCGGTGATTTTGCTGATGGCTTCAACCCCGTGCAGGATGTCGATGAATTCTCCCATGGCTGTGAAGGCCGCGGTCTGGATAAAATATTTGAGCGCCTTTTCTTTCCGCCGGGGGGCCTCTTGGATGGAAAGAAAGGCGTCGATTGCCAGGGCATAAACGATGTCTCCAGCGACGATGCTTAAATCGTAGCCTAATTTTTCCGGTTCTTTGGTCTTAACGGCCTTACCCAGTAAACGGTGCAGGGTTGGTTTTCCTCGTCTTAAATCGGAGCGGTCAATGATGTCATCGTGGATGAGCATGAAATTATGCAGGAATTCGATGCAGGTCGCGGCGTTATAGAACGCCGGAGAAAGTTTTTTACCCGGCGAAGAATATCCTTTATAGCTGAGGATGAGAAGGATCGGACGGATCCTTTTGCCGTCGCGCAGCGTAAAATCCTTGATGCTTTCAAAAAGGATGGGGTTGACTAGGTGCAGTTTATATTCGCGGCGGATTTTTTCTAGAAAATCGGCTAAACTTTTATTGATTTGTGTTTTGATTTGGTCGATCATAAGGGGTCATGCTAACATACAAAATAGGTGTATTCAATTCAAAAGTCTAAGATCCCCCTTTTTCGGTTAATGAAAATTTATTTAATACGATCGATAGTCATGATTTTTCTTTTGGGTGCGTATCCTTGTGCCTATGCTTACGAGAATACTGTTTACATATGGCAAAGAGATTGGGACCAAGAGATCGAAGACTCCATCAAAGCCATCCAACCTAAAATAAACCACTTCATTTTTTTAGTTGGGGATTTTAAATATAACGATGGCAAGATTTTTATAAATCCGGTGGATATTCCCTGGCGCGCTCTTCATCAAGAAAATGCTCAAGTTACCCTGGCCTTTCGCATGAATACGCAGACCGGAGAATTATTGCGCACCGGCAAGGCGGATTTCGTCGCAGAAGAAATTAAAAAAATTTTAAACGCTGCCGTCGCCTCTGCATATAAACAACACGTTTCTATTTCCGGCATTCAATTTGATTATGATTGCCCGACGTCTAAATTAGCGGACTATGCACATTTTCTTCAATTGATCAAAGGGCAGTTTCCCAACGATAAATTATCGATCACGGCTTTACCGACTTGGTTAAAGAGTCCGGATTTTAAAAATCTCATTGAAGACATATCCTATTACGTTTTGCAACTTCATTCCTTTGAAATTCCACGCACCATCGATCAAGCGAAAGGAATTTTTCTTAAAGAAAACGCGATCGAGTATCTTCAAGCGGCATCACGATTAAATCATCCTTTTCAAATTTCCTTACCGACCTATGGGTATGAAATCGCCTTTAATGAGAAGGGTAAGTTTTTAGGATTGAGAGCACAGGCCGCTTCCATGACCAGAGATCCGAAGGTCCGATATGCCCTCGAAATGACATCGCCAGATGAAATCCTGATGTTTTTAAAACAATTAAAGGAAATGGATTTTAAGAATTTCAATGGAATCTGTTGGTTTCGTTTGCCCAAAACTTCAGATGAATTTAATTGGAATATTCAAACGCTCATGGCTGTTTTGGAAGGGCGCCATCCGCAGTTAAATATGACCAGCGAAGCAACTCGTTTGAAGGATGGCTTAATCGAAATTTACATGATCAATCACGGAGAACAAAATTTAATTCAACCTGTGAATATCGAGTTAACTTGGACCGGCGATAGTAGTCTTTTTTATGATGTCGTAGGGGATTTCCACGCTATTTCTATCCTCGGTGGTAAGGGTATCCGCGTGGAAGGCCCCGCGCCGAAGGTAGGAAAAAAGAAACTCATCGCCTGGTTGAGAAATATGCGTGATTCAAAAGATTCATCAATCACCGTTGGAGATGTTCACATTGAATAAGGCGATTAAATTATTTTGTGCGATTATTTTATTTGATTTGGTGATGACGGTCTCTGTGTGGGCTTGTGGTCCCAACTTTGATGACGCCTATTTGATTCGGGGGACGTCAGACCAATTCTTTTCATTGCCCGAGGGAAATTTTCATGATGAACTCAAACGGATTTCCAAAGAAGAACCAGAAATCCAACATGCCCGGGAGGGTACGGCCTTTGAGCATACTGTTGATTCGGATATCAATGATTTAGAAATTGCATTGCATGATCTTATGATGCCTCTGGATCCAAAAGAAAAAATAATCTCCGCCTACCGAGCCATAAGAAAGCGTATTCAACAGTTTATCAACGATAATCCCGTCGAGAGTAATTTAAATTGGTACGGCGGGCGATTCCGATCTTTTGAGCGCCATCCGTTCCTTAACACCTCAGCCATTGACCAGCCCTTTGAATTTCCTCCTAAGTTGCCGCAGGAATTCATCCTTTACACCCAAGGAGCCCTCGCTTACTACAAAAATGATTTCAATGCCGCAATCACAAAATGGAAAACACTTCTTTCTTTGCCGGGAAAAGAAAGAAGTTATAAAAGCGTTTGGGCCGCATTTATGATTGGTAAAGCGTACCTATCCTTAAGAAAATATCCGGAGGCTATTTCCTATTTTGAAATGACCAGGCAACTTAGGAATGTTACGAGTTGCATTTTTTCAGCCAATTATGCGGGAGGTCCTCCACAATTGGGGCCATGTTTTTATGACTCGTTAAATCTAAATGAAGAAAGTTATGGCTGGCAAGCCTTGGCTGAATTGGAGAGCGGCAATTATGTTTCAAGTATTCATCACTACCTTCCTCAGTTGGATGAAAATTCGTTGAGTTGGATTTGCCATCGGATTTTAGAATTAGATGAAACTCATCTGGAAAAAATTTTTCAGGATAAAATATCACGAAATGTCCTCTTGGCTTGGATGGTTTCAAGATCAGACTTCGATAGTGCGATTTTTGAACAGGATCATCATTTAATTGAGGTTCTGGAAAAATTAGAAATGAAAGATCCTCTCGATAACGCGGATCATATGGCTTGGATGTTTTATAATTTTGGACAAATGGAAGATGCCAAGCGATGGCTTAAGCTGTCGAAAGAAAAAACACCGCTGGCCCAATGGATCAGCGCCAAAATTTTGTTGCGAGATGGAAAATTAGATGCAGGATTAAAGAAGTTGGCACAAGTGGCCCGTTATTTTGAACAACATCCTTATGCGTATCCGGGACGATATGAAACAAATGTTTATGAACAACATCCTTATGCGTATCCGGGATGGTATGAAATAAATGCTTCCCGTCAACAAGTGTATTCAGAGATCGGGGTTTTGCGGCTCAAACGCCAAGATTATGTCATGGCCCTCGATGCGTTTTCAAAAGGCAGGTATTGGGAAGACGCTGCCTACGTTGCGGAGCGGGTTTTAACCAGCGAAGAACTCGAGGAGTATTTGAAAGGGCAAACGATTCAGGACAACGAAATCGAACGGTCTCACGTTTTGAAGAATATGCGTCATCTGCTGGCCAGGCGCTTGGCTCGGGAGGGAGAATGGGAGAAGGCTATCGTTTATATGCCGGTTGAACTTAAAGGCAAATGGTCGGATCAACAAGCGAATGAACCAGATGGTAGAGAAAAAAGGATTTATAAAATTAATCCTCAAGAAAAGTTAAAGATGTTTCATCAATTTCTTCTGCAGGCCAAAGAGGAGAGTTTTCCTAAGAATCATCGTGCGCGTGCTTATTATGAAGCCGGATTAATTATGCGGCAATTTGGCATGGAACTTTTCGGAACGGAATTGGATCCGGATTGGCTTACCTATAACGGATGGTTTGATCCTGGCGACAATGCGTTGACTCTTCGGTTTGGCATTGTCGAGCAGATGAGAGTAAAAGAGAGGAATGAAGATGTTCAAGAAGAATTTAAACAAGCCAAAACAATTGTCGAAAAAAATAAAAAACAGGGAGGTTTTCTGGTCGGAGGTGAAGATGAAAAAAAACGGGTGTTGACTGCTCTGCCTTCACCTAATCGGAGATTTCACTACCGTTATAAAGCCGCGGATTTGATGTGGCAGGCTGCGCAATTGTTACCAAACAACAACGAACTCAAAGCCGTGGCGTTATACAAGGGAGGAATTTATCTCAAAGACAGAGATGTTACGGCCGCCGATCGATTTTATAAAGAGCTTGTCAGGACTTGCGGCAAGACTGAACTGGGTAAAGCCGCTGATAAATTGCGGTGGTTTCCGATTTTTTGAGGAATCGGATTTCATGAAAATTTCTTTACTGCAGATTTTTCTTGTTTATATGTTATTTGTTTATTATTCTATGGATAAACAGGAATTGTTTTTTTAAAATTGGTATGTCAATTCTTAGGAGGGGAGAAAATGAATAAATTCAGAAAATTAGTATTGTTGGCAGTGGGGATGTTTTTATTCAATTCGTTAAGTTTTGCCGAAACCATTTATTTAAAGACCGGCAAAAAAATCCGTGCGCAAATTCTCGAGCGCAGTGATAAACAAATTAAAGTGGATATCAGCGGGGTCAAGATCACGTATTATATGGATGAAATTGATCATATTGAAGACGCGGATAAGCAGCCGACGGCCGCGGCACAATCAAATCCGCCGGTTGAGCCGGCTCCCGCAATAAAGGAACAAAAAAAAGAACAAAAAGTTGAAATGCCCTCAGTCCCAGCCCCATCTTCCGCCCCAGCGCCCATCGATTTGACCACGCGCACGGATTCTAAGAAAGCCTTAATATTGGATCTTGTTGACGCCAGCGGCACTAAAGACACTATGTCCCAGATGTTTACTCAGATCATTGCTCAATCGCCTCCCGAACAGGCAGCTTCTTTAAAGACGGTGTTAAATGTTAATGAAATTATCCCACGGTTAGTTCCGGTTTATGATAAATATTTCAGCGAGGATGAATTGAAGGAATTAATCGCATTTTATAAAGGGTCAACGGGTCGTAAATTGATCAAAGTCATGCCATCGATTATGGAAGACAGCATGAAGGCGACCGAATCCTATTTTCAGGAAAAAATGCCAGCCTCGAACCATGATGGTTCAGGGCCAGCCCCAAAAAATCAGAAGAAATAATTTACAAATGCAAAATTAAGAAATAGGTTTATGTACTTATCCTATTTATTTGCAATAAGTTATGTTGTTAAGAAAAGGTTAAATTTTTATTTTATTTGATTTAAAATTTTTTTTTGATATGATGAATATCATTCAAATTTTGAATATAAAGGAGTTAACGCATGATTGAACGGTATACATTATCAAAAATGGGGAACATCTGGTCGGAAAAGCATAAGATGGAAATTATGCTGAAGATCGAAATCCTGGCGTGCGAAGCGATGACCAAATTAGGTTTGATCCCTAAGGCGGCGATGGAAAAAATCCGAAAGAACGCGGGTTTCGATATCGAAGAAGTTAAAAAGATTGAAGAAAAAACCAAGCATGATGTGGTGGCCTTCATCGTCAACGTCGGAGAGAGCCTGGGGCCCGAAGCCCGGTATCTGCATATGGGGCTGACCTCGTCCGATCTTTTGGATACCGCCTTATCCGTTCAATGTGTCGAAGCCAGCGACATTATCATCGCGGATTTAAAAAAATTTCTCATTGTTTTAAAAGCAAAATCGAAAAAGTATAAAGACACCGTCTGTATTGCCCGAACCCACGGTGTGCACGCGGAGCCGACGACCTTTGGTCTGAAGCTGGCTGTTTGGTATGACGAGACCAGAAGAAATTTGGAGCGGATGGAGCAGGCGAGAGAGGCGATCCGAATTGGAAAGATGTCCGGCGCCGTCGGAACGTATGCGAATATCGATCCTTCCGTCGAAGAACATGTGTGCGAAAAATTAAATCTTAAACCAGCCAATGTGTCCACTCAAATCATCCAGCGGGATCACCACTGTCAATTCGTCACGACCTTGGCGTTGATCGGTTCATCACTCAATAAATTTGCCACCGAGATCAGGCTTTTGCAAAAGACTGAAGTTCTGGAAGTCGAAGAACCGTTTTTTAAAGGACAGATCGGATCTTCGGCCATGCCGCATAAACGAAACCCCATCACTTGTGAACGCGTTTCGGGGTTGTCGCGTCTGCTGCGTGCCAACGCGCAGGTGGCTTTTGAGAATATCAGTTTGTGGCATGAACGGGACATCAGCCATTCTTCCGCCGAGCGGGTGATCTTACCTGACAGCACCATGGTTTTAAATTATATGCTCAATAAATTCATTCCTATCCTGGAAGGGCTGCTGGTTTATCCCAAGAATATGATTTCAAGTCTCACAAAAACGAAGGGCTTGATTTATTCTCAGAGAGTTTTATTGGAATTGATGAAAAAAGGTTTAACCCGGGATGAAGCTTATTCGATCATCCAATCGTGCGCCATGCAGGTATGGCAGGAAACATCCGACTTCAAAGACGTTCTCAACCGTGACCGGAGGGTGCGAAAATATTTAAAAACCAGCGAGATCGAAGCGTGCTTTGACATCAAGTATTACACCAGATATAGGGACCGCATATTTAAAAAATTAGGTCTTTAATGGAAAAAACTCATAAGATTTATGAGGGAAAAGCCAAGATCGTCTATGCGACCGATTCTCCAGATTTTGTGATCCATTATTTTAAGGATGAGACAACTTGTTTTAACGCCGCCAAACGAGGGGTGATCGAGCATAAGGGATTTATCAACAGTCATATCTCGGCAAAAGTTTTTGAATATTTGGAATCCAAAGGCATTCCGACCCATCATGTCCGTATCCTCAATGAGCGGGAAGTTTTGGTCAAGAAAGTCGTGATGTTCCCCCTCGAGGTGATTATCAGAAACGTAACGGCCGGTTCGCTGTGCCGGACTTTTCGCCTCGATGAAGGACAAAGGCTCCCTTCTCCGATTTTAGAATATTGTTATAAAGACGATTCCATGAATGATCCTTTAGTCAACGAATATCACATCCGCGCGCTGAAGTTCGCGGCCGACGAGGATATGGAGATCATCAAAAATTACGCTTTCAAAATCAATGATTTGTTGACGGAATATTTTTTGGCGCTGCATCTGGACTTGATTGATTTCAAATTGGAATTCGGAAAATTTAAAGATAGAATTATTTTAGCTGATGAGATTTCTCCGGACACCTGCCGGCTGTGGGAGGTGGGGACCGGGGAAAAATTGGATAAAGACCGATTCAGACGCGATCTCGGAAATATTGAAGAAGCCTACCAGGAAGTTTTGAGCCGGGTGAGTCGATAAAAAAACCATCATTCCTTCGAACTTTTCGTACAATATCCTCAAAAATTTCTCAATCTCACAAACCAACGACGATGATCTGGCGTGTTGAAATAAAAGAAAAAAAAGGTATCTCTGATGCCGCGGGCAGGAGTGTTCAAAGAGATATTCAGGATTTGGGCATCTGTGCGGTTAAAAAAGTTGAGGTGAGCTTTGTTTACCTTTTGCGCGGGAATCTAAACGATGTCCAGGTGCAAAAGATTTGTGCAGAGCTTTTGGCGGACCCGATTGTGCAGGGGTATCGTTTTTTTCAAGGTGCCGTTGCAGAAACAGAACCGCGGGCGAAGGATTTGAGGATTGCCGAAATTGCTTATCATCCCGGCGTCATGGACCCGGTTGAAGAATCAACGCTCAAAGGGATCCGGGATTTAGGCATAGAGGCAATTGAATCGGTCTCAACCGCTCGACGGTATTTTTTACATGGAAAGGTTTCCGACCGTGAATTTGAAACTATTGTTAATAAAGTTCTTTCGAATAAATTGATTCAGCGGGAGGTTGGGCGGGGCTTGACGCCGCAGCGTAAAATCGCCGAACGTCAAGCCCCGCCCCGCGCGTCCGAAAACCCCACACGCAAACTCGAAATTCTCTTCGTTAATCTTCTCATCGCAACCGACCAAGAACTTTTAGCGATCAGTCAAAAGGGTCAGCTTTTTCTCAATCTAAACGAGATGAAGGCGATTCAAAAATATTTTAAAACGGTCCGTCGCAACCCCACCGACTGCGAACTCGAAACAATCGCCCAGACCTGGAGCGAACACTGCTATCACAAAACCTTCCGCGGCAATATCCGTTACAAAGTAACCGAAGGCGGCAAAACAAAAACCAAACTCATCAAAAATCTTTTCAAATCCACAATCGCCCGCGCCACAACCGCGATCAACAAACCCTGGTGCGTCTCCGTTTTTCATGACAACGCCGGAGTTATCGAGTTCGATGAGGATTCCTGCATCACCTTCAAAGTCGAGACGCACAATCACCCTTCGGCGTTAGAACCCTTCGGTGGCGCTAATACGGGCGTGGGCGGGGTCATTCGCGATTCGTTAGGAACGGGCCTCGGTGCTAAACCCATTTGTAATACCGATGTCTTTTGTTTTGCCCCACCGGATATTTCTTTTAAAGAACTTCCTACTGGAACCCTGCATCCTAAACGTGTGATGAAAGGAGTCGTCGCCGGAGTCCGGGATTACGGCAACAAAATGGGCATCCCCACCGTCAACGGCGCGATCCTTTTTGATAAAAAGTTCGTCGGAAATCCACTGGTCTTTTGCGGAAACGTCGGCTTGATTCCTAAAGACAAGGTCGTTAAATCGGTTCAAAAAAATGATTTTATCGTTGTGGCCGCCGGCCGCACCGGCCGCGACGGCATTCACGGGGCTACGTTCTCCTCGGGAGAATTGACCGAGGAGTCTGAAGTGATTTTCTCGGGCGCGGTGCAAATCGGTAATCCTATTCAAGAGAAAAAAGTTATGGATGTCCTCCTGCAGGCCCGCGACCAAAATCTTTATCGCGCCATAACCGACTGCGGCGCTGGCGGACTCTCAAGCGCCGTTGGAGAAATGGCTCAGGATTTGGGCTGCCGCGTGGATTTGGAAAAAGTTCCGCTCAAATACCAGGGTTTGAAGTACACCGAGATCTGGATTTCTGAATCGCAGGAGCGGATGGTTTTGGCGGTGCCGCCGGCCAAGATCGCGGCGTTTTTAAAAATTTTTAACGATGAAAATGTGGAAGCCGCCGTCATCGGAGAATTCACCGGCACCAAACAATTAGAACTTTTCTTCGAAGGCTCGCAGGTGGCGGATCTTTCTATGGAATTTCTTCATCGAGCAATTCCGAAAGTCACGAAAGAAGCGGTGTTCGCTTTACCGAAGCTTAAGAAACCGAAGTTTTCCTGCCCAACGGACTTAACCGAAAAATTATGCGAGGTACTTGCTCATAATAACGTGGCTTCCAAAGAATGGGTGGTTCGTCAGTACGATCACGAGGTGCAGGGAACGAGCGTCCTGAAACCTTTCGTTGGCGTCAACACGGACGGCCCATCGGATGCCGCAGTCCTGCGCCCGAGGTTGAACACCAATAAAGGGATCGCTGTTGCCAACGGTATCAATGTCCGCTTCGGGATGGTTGATCCTTTCTGGATGGCGGCGTCCTGCATTGATGAGGCGATCCGTCAGATCATTGCCGTCGGCGGAAATTTGGAGCGGATCGCGATTCTGGATAATTTCTGCTGGGGAAATCCGGACAAACCGGATCGTTTAGGAAGCCTGGTTCGTGCTGCCGAGGGATGTTATAAAACTGCCCTTGGATTTCAAGTGCCTTTTATCTCCGGTAAAGACAGTTTGTACAATGAATATATGGAAAAAGGAAAATCACTGGCGATTCCCGGAACGCTTTTGATCTCGGCGGTTGGAATCATCGAGGATGTTTCAAAAGTTATTTCCATGGATTTTAAAAGGGCGGGGAATTTGATTTACGTCATCGGTGAAACTTTTGATGAAATGGGTGGTTCGATTTATTTAGATACCTTTGATCTTTTGGGCGAGAGTGTCCCAAAAGTCAATTCTCGCCGCGCGGCGAGAATCTTTCAGGCGGTTTCCAAAGCCACGGCACGAGGACTTTGTTCGTCTGCTCACGATTGTTCCGAAGGGGGCGTTGCGGTTACACTCGCTGAAATGGCCTTCGCCGGCGGCTTGGGCGCGACGATTCGGTTAGATCAAGTTCCTTTCAAAGATTTATTGACGATTGTTCCATTAAAACAACAATTAAACAGAGAACAATCATCGAGATACTGGCTTCCACAACACGATTTGGTAAAGAAAAAGCCAGTAAACGGTTCAAAGAAACGAAACGACACTATTTTTTTCTCTGAATCGAATTCGAGATTTGTTGTTGAAGTGGAACTAGACAAGAAAAAAGATTTTGAACGATGCTTGAAAGGCGTTTCGTTCGCCGAGATCGGCCGCGTCGAGGAATCACCGGAGTTTATTGTGTACGGCGTGGATCAAAAGGTGTGCGTAAAAACTTTTATTGATGTCTTGAAACAATCGTGGCAGCAGCCGCTGAGTTTGTGATATGAAGCAGAGTCTCCAACCCAAAGTTATTATTTTAAGGACTGCCGGTACCAACTGCGATGGCGAGACGAAGTTTGCGTTCGAACGCTGCGGCGCCGTCGTGGATGTGGTGCATATCAATCGACTTTTGAACAAAGAAAAATTTTTGAGTGATTATCATATCCTGGCGATTCCCGGCGGGTTTTCTTACGGAGATGATATTGCGTCGGGAAAAATTTTGGCGAATGAACTGCGGCTGCGTTTGGGGGAAGATATGCGAAAATTTATCGACGAGGGGAAATTGATGATTGGGATTTGTAATGGGTTTCAGGTTTTGGTGAAGGCGGGGATTTTGCCGGGGCTAGGGGCGGCCCTTTCGCCGATTGAATCTGAAAAAGGGCCGCCCCTCGTCGAAGGCGACCCCTTTTCACAAGAAGCGACTCTCACGACCAACGACTCCGCCAAATTCGAAGACCGCTGGGTTCATTTGAAATCGGAAAAATCTTCTGTCTGTGTCTGGATCAAAGGAATTGCGCAGCCGATTTTTTTACCCGTGGCCCACGGTGAAGGAAAGTTTATCCCCAAAGACAATTCCGTTTTAGAACGTTTAAAGAAAAATCATCAAATTGTCTTTCGTTACACCACTAAAGAAGGCGGCTCTGCGACTTATCCTGAAAATCCCAACGGTTCCATCGATGATATCGCCGGTATCTGCGATTCAACAGGGCGTATCTTTGGATTGATGCCGCACCCGGAGCGCCATTTCCTTTTTACCCAGCATCCCTTCTGGACGCGTTTTTCCAAGAAAACTGAACTCGGCGATGGGGCCAAGATCTTTAAGAATGGGATTCAGTACGTTAAAGAAAAGCTATTGTGACCAATTCTTGCCGCGCGGCAAGAATTGACGGGAGTTTAAATGTCTAAAAAAATGACCTACAAATCCAGCGGTGTGGATATTCAGAAGGCGAATCAGTTTGTCGACGGCATTGGACGATTGGCGGCCTCGACGATGAGCGTAGCAGTTTTGAAGCGTAAAGGCGCTTTCGGCGCTTTGTTTTCTTTCGATCCTACGAAATACAAAAAGCCTGTTCTAGTTTCTTCGACCGACGGCGTCGGCACCAAACTTTTGCTTGCCAATTCTCTTAACAAGCACGACACAGTCGGCATTGATCTGGTGGCCATGAACGTCAACGACATCCTGTGCATGGGCGCCAAACCTTTGTTCTTTTTAGATTACATCGCCTGTGGTAAACTAAAATCCTCGGTGCTCAATTGTGTCATGGCTGGCATTGTGAAGGGCTGCGAGCTCTCAAACTGCCCTTTGATCGGTGGTGAGACCGCTGAGATGCCGGGGATGTACAAAGACGATGATTACGATCTGGCCGGTTTCGCGGTTAGGGTCGTTGAAGAAGATAACTTGATCGATGGGGCAGCGATTGCAACCGGAGATTGTGTGATCGGCCTGGCCTCAAGCGGATTGCATTCGAATGGCTTTTCGTTGGTCCGAAAAGTTTTTTCAAAATCCGAGCAAAAAAAATACGCCAAAGAACTTTTAGAGCCGACGAGGATTTATGTCCAGCCGGTTCTGCAGTTGCTTCAAAAATTTACAGTCAAAGGCATCGCCCATATCACCGGCGGGGCCTTTTATGAGAAATTAACCAAAATTCTGCCCAATGGAAAATGTTTTAAGATCAATAAAGAAAGTTGGGGCATTCCTAAGATTTTTCAGTTGCTCCAGAAAAAAGGAAACGTTCTCGACGTCGATATGTTCACCACTTTTAATATGGGAATCGGGATGGCGCTGGTGGTTTCGCCCCCAGATGTGGAAGGGCTTCGGACGTTTTTATCCGGTCAAGGCGTTTTGAATTGGGAAATCGGGGAAGTTATCGAAGATCGGAAGATAAAGATTAAATTTATTTAAATTTATGAAAATTTTAGTGATCGGCTCCGGCGGGCGCGAACACGCGCTGGTCTGGAAACTCAAACAAAGCCCTTTGGTCAAAGAAATTTTCTGCGCCTCCGGCAACGCGGGCATCGCGAAGCTGGCGCAGTGTATTTCAATAGACCCAAGCGACATCCGAGGGCTTTTGAAATTTGCTTTAGAGAACGGAATCGATTTAACGGTCGTTGGGCCTGAGGGGCCTTTGGTTGCGGGCATCGTCGATGAATTTCAAAAACACGGGCTTAAAATTTTTGGACCCGCCCAGACCGCCGCAAAGCTGGAAGCCAGCAAAATTTTCGCCAAGGAATTTATGAAACGCCATAAGATTCCAACGGCGGATTTTCAGGTTTTTGATAATGCCCAGAAAGCAGTTCGCTATTTAAAAAATTTGCGGGAATCAGATTATCCTCGTGTGATTAAAGCCGACGGGTTGTGTGCGGGCAAAGGGGTTGTGATCTGCAGTTCTTTTGAGGAAGCTAAACAGACTATTCAGGAGATACTTGAGCAAAATATTTTTAAAGACGCCGGGTCGCGTGTCGTCATCGAGGAATGTTTAAAAGGCGAAGAGGTCTCGATTTTGGCGATCAGCGATGGAGAGGATTTCGTGCTGCTGGATTCCGCGCAGGATCATAAAAGAATTTTCGACGACGATCTCGGGCCCAACACCGGCGGAATGGGCGCTTATTCCCCCACACCTTTTGTTTCGAAAGAATTGCATAAAGAAATTGCCGCCCGCGTTATCGCCCCGACGATTGCGGGGATGAAAAAGGAAGGCTTTCCTTTTAGAGGGATTCTTTACGCCGGACTCATGTTCACCGCGAGCGGGCCTTATGTCTTGGAATTCAATGTCCGTTTTGGTGATCCCGAAACACAGGCGATTCTGCCCCGTCTAAAAAATGATCTGGCGGCGGTTCTTTTAGCCGGCAGCGAGGGGAATTTAAGCACTATTCGTTTAAAATGGGATCCGCGTTTTTGTGTTTGTGTTGTGATCTCCTCCGGCGGATATCCGGGGGCGTATGAAACGGGAAAAGAAATCCGCGGACTTGAATCCCATTTGAACGATCCAGATACCGTCGTCTTTCATGCCGGCACGAAGGTTTTAAATAGGAAAATTTTAACCGACGGCGGACGGGTGCTGGGAGTGACTGGTTTAGGCGCTACAATGGATGAAGCCATCAAGAGAGCGTATACTACGGTTGAACAAATTCAATTTGAGAAACGTTTTTTCCGTCGAGATATCGGCGCGAAGGCGCTGCGGCGGAGTCAGGTATAATTTTTGAGGAGGACGTATGGATAACATTCAAGTTGCCATCATGATGGGAAGTCAGTCGGATCACCCGACGATGCAGGAAGCGGCGGATATTTTGAAAAAATTTGGCGTCGGTTATGAAATGAGAGTTCTGTCAGCGCATCGCACGCCGAAGGAAACCGCACAGTACGCCGAAGCGCTTAAAGATCGGGGAGTCAAAATCGTCATCGCCGGCGCCGGCGGTTCAGCCGCGCTCGCCGGAGTTGTGGCTGCGCACACGATCCTTCCAGTGATTGGAATTCCTATTGAAACCACCGCCTTCAATGGCATGGATTCGCTTCTCTCAACGGTGCAAATGCCGCCGGGTGTACCGGTTGCCACCGTTGCCGTCGGCAAACCCGGCGCTAAGAACGCAGGAATTTTAGCACTTAGAATTTTGAGTCTTTCGGACAAAAAGATTGAGAAAAAATTGGAGCAGTACCGAGAACAACAAAGAGAGAAAATTCTTAAGACAAAGATATGAAAACCCGCCTCATCACCGTTGATCCGAATTCACCGGAGTTGGAAAAAATATCTTCCTGTGCCAAAATCATCCGGCAAGGAGGTTTGGTTATCTTTCCGACGGAAACGGTGTACGGGATCGCGGCCAACGCTCAGAATCACCAGGCCATCGAACGGCTAAGGCAGGTTAAAAAACGTTCCGAAGAAAAACCTTTTTCCGTTTTGATCGCCCAGCGTTCCAAAATTTTGGAGATGACTTCCTGCCGCAATCCGATGCTTTATAAATTGATCGACAAGTTTTGGCCCGGGCCCCTGACGGTCGTTGTTCCTGCGAAAGAAAAAAATAAGACGTTTGGAATCAGGATGCCGGATCATCCAGTGGCTTTAAGTCTCGTGCAGGAGTCCGGTTGTGTCATCGCCGCCCCCTCGGCCAATCTCGAGGGAAATCCTCCGCCGCGCACCTGTGGGGAGGCGTTAAAAGATTTGGATGGATTGGTCGATGCAGCTTTAGATAGCGGCCCGGTGAGGATTGGCATGGGGTCTTCGGTTGTGGACTTCACTCAAGCAGAACCGCGAATCATTCGTGAAGGCGTTATCACCCCAAGGGACGTGGATCAAACCACCAAACAAAAAACCCTTCTGTTTGTCTGCACCGGAAACAGCTGCCGTTCGGTCATGGCCGAATATCTTTTAAAGAAGATGCTTGGGGAAAGACCCGATGTGGAAGTCCTCTCCGCCGGCACCGGAGTTTTTCTTCGATCCGCGGCCAGCCGTGAAACGATTGAGGTCTTAAAGAAAGAAGGCATTGATGCATCAGCGCATCAGTCGCAGGGCTTAAGCGGTATTCTTTTGAAGAAAGCGGACTTGATTTTGGTGATGACGATGAATCATCGGTATCAGATTTTAGAAAAAGTTCCGGAGATTGAAAAAAGGGTTTATCTGCTGCGGGAATTTGCTCAGATCCCTCGAGGATCACAGGTGGATCTGGATGTCCCTGACCCCATCGGTAAATCCGCGCACGTCTATGAAGAATGTTTATGGATGATCAAGGAGGCTATCCAGGGGATAGTGAAACTCATTTGAAAATTTTTATCGGCGCGGATCACCGCGGATTTGAATTAAAGAGCAAAATCAAGAATATCCTTTTGAAAAGAGGTTACGACGTGGAGGATGTCGGGACCTTCGGCCTAGAGCCTCCGTGCGATTATCCGAAGATTTCGTATGAGGTGGCCCATCGGGTGGCGCAAAAAAAAGATTCGCGGGGGATTTTGGTTTGTATGACGGGAATCGGACATGCCATTGCCGCCAACAAAGTGCCGGGAGCGTACGCCGCGCTTTGTTACAATAAAAAGGCTGCGCTTCTTTCTCGGGAACACAATAACGCGAATATTTTAGTTTTGGGAGCGAAATTCGTTTCTCCTCGGGAAATGCTTTCGATGATTGATGTGTGGCTGAAAACAAAATTTGCCGGTGGAAGACATTTACGACGGGTGAGGCAAATTAAGAAGATTGAGAAAGAAATGTGTAAGAGGCACTGAAGATCTAGGATAGCCAGGTAACACTTTTTTATATTTGTCACCCCCGAATGTTTCTGTCGGGGGTCCAAGTCATACAGATTTGGATTCCCGACAAAAGCATTCGGGAATGACAGACTTTCATAATAGGAGCCGACATGCATTTACAGAAAACAGACCCCGACGTTTACACCGCCATTCAAAAAGAAATCAAACGGCAAAATAACAACCTGGAATTGATTGCCTCGGAAAATTTTGTCTCGGAGGCCGTACTAGAGGCCCAGGGGTCGGTCATGACCAACAAGTATGCCGAAGGTTATCCTCACGCGCGCTGGTATAACGGCTGCGAGAACGTCGATATCGTGGAAACGCTGGCGATTGAGCGGGCCAAAAAACTTTTTGGCGCTGAGCACATTAATGTGCAGCCGCATTCCGGTTCGCAGGCGAATATGGCCGTATATATCGCGGCTCTGCAGCCCGGCGATAAAATTTTGGCGCTGGATTTGGCCTGCGGCGGACATTTGACCCACGGCCACAAAATTAATTTTTCCGGACGGACGTACACCTTCGTCACTTATAAAGTCCACCCGCAAACCGAGAGGCTTGATTACGACGAGATTCAAGCCTTGGCCAAAGAGCACAAACCCAAAATGATTGTGGCCGGGGCCTCGGCTTATTCCCGGATTATTGATTTTAAAAAATTTCGGGAAATTTGCGATACAATCGGCGCGTATCTTTTTGTGGATATGGCGCATATCGCGGGATTGGTTGCCGTCGGACTTCATCCCAATCCGGTTCCTTATGCGGAATTTGTCACGACGACGACCCACAAAACGCTGCGCGGTCCCCGGGGAGGAATGATCCTCTGCCGTCAGGAATTTGCCAAAAAAATTGACATGGCGATTTTTCCCGGCATCCAGGGCGGACCGCTCATGCACGTTATCGCGGCCAAGGCGGTCAGTTTTAAAGAGGCGCTCTTGCCGGAATTTAAACAGTACCAGGAGCAGATTATTAAAAATGCCAAGGCCCTCGCCGAGGGACTGGCCAAAAAAGATTTTCGGATCGTGACCGGCGGCACGGATAATCATTTGTTCATGGTGGATTTACGAAAGAAAAATATTTCTGGAAAAGACGCGGCGCATGTTTTGGACTTGGTGCAGATAACGGTGAATAAAAATTTGATTCCCTTTGATCCGTCTTCGCCGATGGTCACCTCAGGCTTACGGATCGGAACCCCGGCAGTCACGACCCGCGGCATGAAAGAAAAAGAAATGCACACGATCGCTGAGCTGATTGATGAGGCGATCGCCTATAAAGACGATGAGCGGGCTTTGAGTGCTGTTCGGGGGAAGGTTGAGAAGTTAACCCAGAGATTTCCGTTGTATCAGAATTTGATGACCGGATAACCTGAAAAATTATGCGCTGTCCATCGTGTTTATTTAAAGATACCAAAGTCGTGGATTCCCGATTAAGCAGCGATGGCGCTGCGGTGCGTCGGCGCCGGGAATGCCTAAAGTGCAAAAAACGTTTTACCACTTACGAATATTTAGAACAAGTTCCCTTGATGGTCATCAAGCGCGACAACCGCCGTCAGCCTTTTGACCGAACAAAAATCATCGCCGGAATCCTTAAAGCCTGTGAGAAACGCCCCATCAGCGTTGATAAGATTGAGGAAATCACCTTGCACCTCGAGCGTTCCGTTCAAAAAAAATACGACCGCGAGGTCGATTCGAAAGAGATCGGCGAAATGATTATGGAAAAACTGATGATGCTTGATGAAGTTGCGTATGTGCGTTTCGCGTCGGTGTACCGGCAGTTTCGGGATGTGAATCAGTTCATGAGCGAGCTCAAGGTGATTTTGGATAAAGATAAACCGAAGGTCAAAGAGAATATCCGTCGTAAGCCGTGGAGGAAAATAAAATACTGACTTCCCTGAAATTAATGGTAGTCAGTACTGCCTCCGCTTGTCGATGATAAACGAAGAAATACTGCAATTTCTTATGCGGAGGCTTGTAATATGAGTAATTTTGTACAAGTCGAATTAAGCAAAATCATCATTGATGAAAAAAGGCAGGACCAGATCATTGTCTTGAAAGAAAAAAAGGGAGACCGGCAGTTTCCGATTGTGATCGGATTTCTGGAGGCCTCCAGCATCAAGATGAAACTCTCCGGGTTGGAAGTGCCCCGCCCGATGACGCATGATCTTTTGATCGCCACAATCGAGGGGTTGGGGGCAAAGCTGGAACGACTGATGATCGATAAACTGGTTGATAATACTTTTCACGCCAAACTTGAACTGAAAGCTTCCGATGGGCAGAACAAGACGATCGATGCCCGGCCATCGGATGGGATCGCGCTGGCGGTTCGTTCGAGCGCCCAGATTTTTGTTGAGGAAGAAGTTTTAAAAAAGGCCGCGTTTTTAAATCCGTAACGTAAGCCGACACTTTGTATCTATCAACCCCCCAAACCTTCAATCCCAATGATGTCATTCCTTAAACAATATCCCCAACTTAAAATCATCCGAGACTCCGCTAAGACAAGAGGGTTAAAAATTTATCTCATCGGTGGATTTCTGCGGGATTTGCTTTTGAATCGGCATGGCGTTGCCGGGGCGCTGGACTTTGATTTCGCGATTGAAAAAGACGCGATCAGTTTTGCCCAAAGTTTCGCCCGGACGATCAAAGGGGTTTTTGTTTTGCTCGATCAGGAAAACGGCTGCGGCCGGGTGGTGAAAAAATACGAAGGCAAAAGCCTGATCTTTGATTTCGCGGATTTTCGGGCGAAGACGCTTCGAGGGGATTTGGCGCACCGCGACTTCACGATCAACACGTTGTGCGTGGATTTAGACGATTTGAAGGAGGAAACAGAATTTCTGAAGGTTATCAGGAATTTCAAAAACGGTAAAAAAGATCTGAAACTTAAAACCATTCGCATGGTTTCCGCCAAAGTTTTTCAAGAAGATGCTTTGCGACTCCTTCGGGCCTTCAGCCTGCGCGCTGCGTTAGGTTTCAAAATCGAATCCAAAACTCTGGTTCAAATCAAAAAAGACCGCGGCCTTTTAAAAGACGTTTCCCTCGAGCGCATCCGGGATGAATTTTTTAAAATCCTGGCTTCCAACCGAGCGTTTGAAAATTTAAGAGCCATGGACCACATTGGATTGCTCGAGGAGGTGATCCCGCAGATCCGGGTGATGTTCGGTGTTAAGCAAGGCGGTTACCATCATCTCGATGTCTGGCCGCATTCGCTTCAGACGGTTCATCAGCTGGAAAAAATTTTGCAGGAAATTCAAGATGACAAAAACCAGCAGGAGCTGAATGTTTATCTCGGCGAACGCCTTTCCGGCACTCGGCTACGTCGAGATCTTTTGAAACTGGCAGCGCTTTTGCATGACATCGGAAAACCCGACACGCAAAAACAAGAAAAAGATCGCATGTCTTTTCACGGCCATGAACACGTCGGAGCGGCGATTTCCCGTTCTGTGGCCCGGATGTTGAAACTTTCCGTCCACGAGCGGCACATGCTCGAAGACATCGTGCGTTGGCATTTGCGCCCTGGGTATTTATCGAATTTCAAAAACCCAAGCGAGCGTTCCATCTTTCGATACTTCCGCGACACCAAAGAGGAGGCGCTTAGCATTCTTCTTTTATCGCTCGCCGATCAACGCTCCACCCGAGGACCGATGACAAGCGAAGTCGATCAAAACCATCACGAGACCATCGTCCGGAAACTCATTGACCGTTATTTCGAAATAAAACGCCAAAAACCGTTTGTCCGTTTGATCAACGGGCATGATCTGATTAAAAAATTAAAATTAAAACCCTCGCCGCTTTTTGCTAAAATTCTTCGGGAGATTGAGGAGAAACAGACGTTAGGAAAGATTCAATCAAAAGAAGAAGCCCTGGCGCTAGCCCAGAAAATCGCAGACAGCGCTGAGGGGAAGAGAATAGTAGGAGTTCCATGAAAATCAAAAACACCGACCTAAAAATTATTCAAGCCGACATTACCGAATTGAATTGCGACGCGATTGTGAACGCGGCGAATAATCAATTGTTGATGGGCGGCGGGGTGGCCGGCGTGATTCGAAAAAAAGGCGGGCAGGCAATTGAAGAGGAGGCCCTTAAAAAAGGGCCAATTGAAATCGGAGGTGCCGTCGCGACCGGCGCCGGGCGTTTAAAAGCGAAATATGTGATTCACGCGGCGACGATGGGTATGGATTTTAAAATCGATGAACATAAAATCCGTCAGGCGTGCGCGAATGCCTTCAAATGCGCCGAGAAATTAAAATGTGAATCGATCGCCTTTCCAGCTCTTGGCTGTGGCGTGGGGCATTTTCCATTGGTTGGCGCGGCCAAGATCATGGCACAGGAAATTCTTAAACATTTTCGCAATCCGTCGACCATCAAAGAGGTCATTTTTTGTTTGTACGACGAGGAAGCGTTTCGGGTTTTTGACAAAGAGGTGACGAGCTACATCAGGCACATGCAGGAGCATTTTTTTCTGGGGCCCTACGTCACCGTTGATGCGATCATTGAATTAAACGATGGGATTGTTTTGATCGAACGTTTAAACCCGCCCTTTGGCTGGGCGCTCCCCGGCGGATTTGTCGATTACGCCGAGAGTTTAGAAGAGGCGGTTGTGCGCGAAGCAAAAGAGGAAACGGGATTGGATTTGATTTCGTTAAGACAGTTTCATACGTATTCAAAATTCGGCCGCGATCCGCGCTTTCATACCATTGCGACCGTCTTCGTCACCCAGGCCCAGGGAACTCCTCACGCCGGCGATGACGCCAAAGGTGTCAAAGTGGTCCGTTACGAAGATCTCTTGAACATGGATTATGCGTTTGATCATAAAGAGGTGATTAGAGATTATTTTGGGGGAAGAGAAAAATTGATCTCATGAAAATCTACAAACTGAACAAATCCGTCGTCAGTATCACCAATAACCCGGCGCAATTCTTAAACGGTCTTTCCTCCAACACATTAGATAAGTCAAAGAATGCTTTTTTGGATGTTCATGGTAAAATTATTGCCACGTTCGATCAGCTGCGGATCAACGAGGGCGAATTTTTCATTTTGATCGAACGGCCGTTTGTCGAGGCGGTTTTAAAACACCTCGAGCGTTTCGCGAAACTCAGCGAGGCTGTTATTCAAGAAAAAAATTTTAAGGTTTATTTTGATTTAGATGGAAATTATCCTTTGTCATTAGGGGGTGACAATAACGAATTTATGATTCCGCAAAAACGCGGGCAATTGGTTGTCAGCCGAAAGGATTCTGAAAATACGATTTCCGAAGAGGAATTCACGTTATTTCGTTTACAAAACAATATTCCCCTTCACGGCATTGATTATCACAACGAAATGCTTTTAAATGTCGATGACGACGAGCATGTTTCTTTCACCAAGGGATGTTTTCTGGGGCAGGAGTTGGTTGCGAAGGTGCATAACCGTTCGAAACCAACCTGGAAGCTGGTTGTGAAATATGAGGGCGACCAATCTGCGGAACACCGACAAGAAATGACGTCCAAAACAGTTGATCCAAAGACCAATAGAGTTTTTGGGTTCGCGTTTGTGAAAAATGTATAAAAAGGAAAAGTTGTGCGAATCGTCAGAGTTTTGTCAATACTGGTAATCTTTTTTCTGACAGTTTCTTGGGCACCGCAAGCGTTTGCCGACGAAGATGCGCTGCTTTTTGCCCAGGCTAAGACGGAAGCTAAAAAAGGCCAGGATGAATTTGCCTTTATGCATTACCGTTCGATCTTAAGGGATTATCCAAGCTCAAGGTTCATACTTCCATCGAGCTTTTCCCAAGCGGAATACTATTTTTTGTTGGCGGACTATCAAAAAGCTTCCAGCTTATTTCAGGAACTTATTCAGCTTTATCCTGACTCCCAGGAAAAATTATTTGCTCTGGCCCATCTTTTGAAAATTGCCCAACTCCAAGAAGACCAGGCTATGATTCATCAATGGGAAAAAGAGATACTGACGATTAAGCCAACCAGTTTTATTTTCCGAGATAAAAAACAATTTGTTTACCGCACGCCGCTGAACCGCTTCTTTAAAGCTGTCTTCCGCATCAATCAGATCGATTTCTTTCAAGGGGAGAAGCTGTTTGTCCAGATCATTTATTAAAATAAAGCTCATATTTTTTTTCATTGTTTTAATTCTCCTGTTTACCCTCGGAGTTAATCTCTTTCTGCCGCTGGAAGCCCCTATATTAGAAAGTATTTCTAAAAATTTTCCCGTGGAAATAAAGGTAGAGAAGGTGATCTATTTATTTCCTAACATCATTGTTTTTAACCGCGGGGACGTTAAAGTTAAAGATAGTTCCCAAGAATTCGATATTAAATTCCCTAAGATTATTGGATGCTTTTCTCTGTGGGAGGCCATTGTCAATCACCAATTCATCCCCTCGGTGATTGTCTTGTATCAAACAGAATTTAATTGGGATCAAGCCTTCCAATTTATTAAAATTCACGAGCAGGAATTCCAAGATTTTTTATCCCATTTACCGAGAAATAATCTCACATTATTAGTCGTCCATAATCGTTTTAAATCACAAACAGCGGGAGGGAAGAAAGGCCAGGACGTGGATTTTATTTTTCGCTTGACTAAAAACAGGATCCGGGCCTCCGGTTCCACTCGTTTATTTTATGATCAGGGGCCTTCGGAGAGTATAAAAACAGATCCCGTTTATTTCGATTTTGACGGGTCGCTCCTTTCTGATGGACTTTCCTTTAGCCGGCTCCACATTAAAAATAAAGATGTCCGCGCTCAGCTCTGGGGACAGTTGGCCTCGTCCGTCCTGCAGCTCAATGGGTTTGTTCTTATGGATAAAATCCACAATAATGATACCATCTTTGATTCTTCGACAAAAAATCTCGTCGGAAAGCTGAAGGATTTCGGGCGCAACTTCGGATTTTTTGTCACGGAAGATAATTCTTTTCAACCGAATATTTTTCTCTTGGATTTTAATGCCCGCGTGAAATTATCCATGACCCATCTAGAGTTTCAGCGGTTGGGGTTTTCTTTAAACGATTTGCCGTTTAGTTTGTCTGGGAGTTTAGATTTTCATGAGGGGATAGACGTTGATTTCCTGTTATCGGCTTCCCTCGTGCATACTAAAAATTTAAAAAATTTGCCGTTTATAGAATTAACGATGAAAGTCCAAGGAAAAATACAGGACTCAAAATTTTTAGGCCTTGTGGAGTGGAACTTGAAGCCGCGGCAAAATAACCAAGCAACTTTTCTTTCCAAAGATATAAAAATCGTTTTACAAGGCTCAGAATTTCACCTTAAGCCGGGTGATCAAATGACCGTCAGGGCGAAAGACGCGGAGTTTTCCTTTCACTCGAGCGGGGGAGAACATAAATTTTTTTGCCGGGAATGGGCTGCCAAGATGACACTTGCGTCAGCTTATAAATATTTTGAAAGCCAGGGATCTTGTTATGGCGGGACCATGGAAAACCGGGGATGGATTGATTTTTCCTCTTGGCCGCCTCCGTTCTGGGTGAGTACGCGACTGAGCGAGATGCAGGTTAGTCAAATGCAGGAGCTCTTGGTCCATTTTTCTAAATTCCAAGGGAAATTATCGAGCTCAATATTCTTAAAGACGAGCCCTAATTTCGAGGGACAAGGACAAGTTCATTTGACGGAAGGGAACCTGCGCGATTTTGATTTTTTTAACTGGATCGCCGATACCTTCGGGCTGAAGTCTTTTAAAAAGTTAGCCTTTGAGAGCGCGGCGTCCTCTTTTTCCATCGATCATAAAGGAGTTAATCTCCAGGATATTGTTTTGGTCTCGCCTCTTTTGAAGGTCCAGGGTTATTTTAAAAAAGATTTTTATGATATGGTCACGAGCCGGCTCTCCCTTTCTTTTTCTAAAGAATTACTTTCCGAATCTCCAAGATTTAAAGCCTTGATCCAAGGCTTTAACGAGGATCCTGTCACGTTCGATTTTAAATTATCGGGAAATTTTCAGACCATGAATTTCCAGTGGCTGGACAACGAAACCAAACGCAAGATCGCCGATCGCATCCCAAATTTTATTGAGCGCAAGATCGAACAAGGGGTAGAAAGGATGCGCTAGACTTTACATTTTCTGAAACCTTTGATATAGTGACGACGTTTCACTAACTTTTTTTACTGAGGAGATCTTATGAATATCCGCACAAAATCCGTTCACACCGGTGTGGCGAAAGATTCGAGTTTCAATTCTGTCATCACGCCGATTTATCCCACATCCACTTTTTATTTTGACAGTTTGGGAAAAAATAAAGGTTATGATTATACCCGCAGCGGAAACCCGACGAGAGCGGCGCTGGAAGAAAATATTGCCGCCCTCGAGGGCGGGATTGGTTCTTCGGCGACTGCGACCGGCATGGCCGCGATCACGGCGGCGATTTTTTTATTGCAGCCAGGCGATCACGTGGTGACCGGCGAGGATATTTATGGAGGAAGCTACCGCGTTTTTACCCAGGTTTTTGCCAAATGGGGGATTGAGTTTTCGTTCCTTAACATGCGCGATCTTTCCGCCGTCAAGAAGGCGATTCGCCCCAAAACCAAGATGCTCTGGATTGAAACCCCTTCGAATCCGCTTTTGAATATCATTGATCTGAAAGCCAATATCGAAATTGCCCAAAAAAATAAACTGCTCACCGTTGTGGATAATACTTTTCTTTCACCGTATTTTCAAAAGCCTTTTGAATTCGGCGCGGATGTCGTTGTGCATTCGACGACGAAATATCTCAACGGCCACAGCGATGTCGTCGGCGGCGCGGTTGTTTATCGCGATGAGGATTTAAAAGTGAGGATCCGCTATTTGGTCAATGCTTTAGGCGTTTCTCAGTCGCCCTTTGATGCGTGGCTGGTTTTACGGGGTGTTAAAACACTGGCCCCGCGCATGGAAGCCCATCAGGCCGGGGCGCTCGCCATTGCCCAATTCTTGGAAAAACATCCCCTTGTGAAAAAAGTTTATTACCCAGGCCTCAAAAGTCATCCCCAGCAGACCCTCATCAAAAAGCAGATGAAAGGTTTCGGCGGCATGCTCGCCTTCGAGGTGAACACCTCCAAAGTCAAGCTCGAACCATTCTTTAAGAAGTTGAAATTTTTTGCGCTGGCTGAATCTTTAGGCGGGGTTGAGTCGCTGATCGAACATCCTTGGTCGATGAGTCATGCCTCGATGGGAGAAAAAGCGTTGATCGCCTCCGGCATCACCAAAGAAACGATCCGTGTCTCGGTGGGAATCGAAGACGCCCAAGATCTGATCGAAGATTTAGAGAATGCACTCAAGATTTGAGTTTCAACCTTCTTTGGCATTTCTCCGACTTATTTTAAAAAATTAAAAAACTGCGGGAAGGAAACACCTAATGCTTTTAGGAGATTTATAAGTTTTAGGAGGCCAATGGAAGGAGGGTTTTTACCTTCAATTTTTTGAATGTACTTATATTCCACTTCTGCTAACTCTGCAAGCTCTTGTTGAGTTAGCCCTTTTTTTATTCTCAACTCTCTCACCCGTTTTGAAAATCCCAGAAGAATCTCTTTGTCTGTCATAGGCACAATTATCTCAAAATTTATCAATGTTGACACCTACGATAACAGGTGTTATACTTTCTGTTAGATAAAAGGAGGGTTAGAATATGATATCTTCTAATCTTGATTCATACAGTCAGGAAGAGGTGGAAAGGCTTATTCTAGGAACCATCCTGACAATTTTGAAATTGTCCCATGCTAAGAAATTAGGACCGGAACATTTCGAGGATACAAGAAACCGGGCGGTCTTTGAGGTGATGCTTGACTTAGATGAGAGTAAACAACCCATTGAATCAGCGCGGATCATAGAAGTTCTAAAACATCGCGGCATTGATCGATGTGCTCGTTATCTGCAGCAGCTTAAAACATACAATGCGGACAAAGTTTTATTCAAGAATATTGTCGATGTTTTTAAGGAGCTATATTTAAAAAGAAAAATAGAAAAAATCAAAAACTCATAAAAAATTGAGAAGGATCATTATATGTCAAATCCGGATGTGGATCATGAGTGCGCCAAGTAAGCGGGAAAAAGTTTGAACACCTAAGATTGCAGAGCAATTGAGTCACACTATCCCTTGACACCCTTCAATGATGTGTTATATTTTGACGGGATTGAACGTTTTTTGAAAACAGTTTTTTTACGATAAAGGTAAACTATTCGAAAGGATAGGGCGCAAAGCTTGTAGAGCCTAACTCTCGTCTTACACCATCAAGTGCACAGGCGGGACAAGGTTGTCAGTTGCCGACAAAGAGTTTATACCATGTGCATGAATTATGGTGACGGGTGCCCCCATTCTTTCTTTAGAGAGGATGGGTATTTTTTTGGGGGAATGAAAAAATTTTCGACGGTGAAACCAAAATGACAAGGGAGGAAGACATGAAAAAGTTATGGATGATGCTGGGTGTTATGTTTCTAGCTGTTCCGTTTAGTTTTGCTGCGGATCCAGCGCCGAGCGATCAATCTTCTGTCGGCGCTGTGTCTGATCAGTCTCAAGGAGACAAACGCGCTGATTTACAAGAGATCAAAAATGATCGCGGCGAGGTCAAAGGAGATCGGAAATCCATTCAACAAGATCGGCAGCAATTACGTAGCGACCGGCTTTCCGGTAATAAAGAAGCGGTTAAAAATGATTTAGAACAGATGAAAAAAGATCACACGGAACTCAAAGGTGATTTGAAGAATTTAAAGGGAGATCGCACAGATTTAAAAAATCAAATGCAAGAGCGGCGTAAGAATTGGGCCGCAGAGCATCCTAACGCTGTTCCTCCTGGTGCTGCTCGAGAAATGCGGCAAGATAAAAGAGAACTGAAGGGTGATCGCCGGGAGCTCCATCAGGATCGGACTGAAATCAGAACAGATCGCAAGGACATCCGTCATGACATCCGTACGGGGGATCAAACAGATCTCAAAAAAGATGTCCGAGATCTGCGGACTGATCGACGGGATCTAAGAGGCGACCGGAAGGATTTACATCAGGAGCGAAAAGATTTCAAGCAGGATGTTCATCGTGCGGCGGATCATTATGGCCAGCACGCCGCTATAAATTCATCAGCCGCTCATTCGGGAAATTATCCCTCAAGCCATTCAGCAGGGGGCAGCCAGTCCAGAGGCGGTCATCAAGGAAGAAAGTAAAATAATGAGCACTTCCCAATTGTGGCCCACGGGCCACAATTGGGTTGGCGTCAAAAATCAGTAAGAACTGTTACCAACTTTTTAAAAGTGGACACTTTTTGAATTAAAAGTGGACAGGTAAAAAGTCCTTAATTTTCATACGTTCAACCTTGATCAGTTTACCTTGATACCAAAAACGAAGTTCATAGAA
>Ga0209515_10000475_pt1 | contig 73533 bp, 76 predicted proteins | sample Subgroupgradi54m_FD_187454 | JGI IMG/M metagenome (GOLD analysis project Ga0209515, IMG submission 187454) | Subsurface groundwater microbial communities from S. Glens Falls, New York, USA - GMW60B uncontaminated upgradient, 5.4 m (SPAdes)... ...
TTTCAAGAGTTGCAAGTGTTTTTATGATTTTTTTTAATTCAATTGTGTTGTTTACTTTGGGAATAACTATACCGTCAATTCCTTTTTGAACTATTTTTGATAAATCCTGCGAGATCATTCCAGAAACGGGTGAGTTTGTCCTTACATAGACTTCAGATTTGTATTCCAAACGTTTGCTGAGGGCTTCTTTAATTAGATTTCTAGCAGAATCTTTTTCCTCCTTAGGAACAGAATCTTCTAAATCAAAACATACCATGTCTGCTGAAAAAGTTTTGGCCTTTTCTAAAAATCGTGAGTTATTTCCAGGAACAAAGATAAGACTGCGTAAAAGTCTTGCCATACAGAGACTAGATTTATGGTTTCATTAAGATTTTGCCAACAAGGCCTTTACCTGTTAGCATTTTTGTATGTGCGTCTGCAGCATTTTCAAAACTATACACAGAATCTATAGTAGCTTTAATTTTCTTTTTACCCATCCAGAACAGACCATGTTCTAATTCGGCTTTAGTTCCTTGCGTCGAACCAAGTATGTTAGTTCCCTTAAAAAATATGTGTCGCAAATCTGTCTTTGCATCATAACCAGTGGTTGCACCACATGTTACTAGTGTTCCACCGTATTTTAGTAAGGTGAGTTGTGCATTCCAATGAGTTTGACCAATATGATCAAATGCTACATCAATACCACCTAATGGTTTTGCAATTTGTCTGACTTCTTTACTCCAATCCTCTTTTCTGTGATCTACTGCATAATCCGCACCAATCTGTTTTAGCTTTTCTAATTTGTCTCCACTTGCTGTAGATATAACAATACAATTGTAAAGTTTTGCAATTTGTATTCCAAAACTACCAACACCAGATCCACCACCCATGATTAGGACATTTTGTCCTGGTCGTATCTTCGCTCTTCCAACCAACATGTGCCATGCTGTAAGTAGTGTCATTGATGCAGCTGCTGCTTCATCAAAGCTTACACCATCAGGAATTTTTGCAACATTTACTTCTGGAAGGTGAGTTATTTCTGAAAAAGCTCCCCATAATGGACCTGTTTGAAATCCCCAAATTGTTCTTTGAACACAATCAAATTCACGTCCATCAGTACATGCCTCACACACCCTACATGACATGTTAGAATGTGAAACAACTCTATCACCAACTTTGAAATTCTTAACGTCTTCTCCAACTGCAATTACTTCACCGGCAGCGTCAGATCCTGCAATATGAGGCAATGGTACTGGGATTGGTTGTCCTCTCATTCCCCAAATATCATTATAATTTAATGCAGTAGCTTTGACTTTGAATACTACCTCATTTGTTTTTGGTTTTGGGTCATCTACATCTTTAACTTTTAAAATTGATTTGAAATCATCGTTTGGGGCATATTTTTCATAAACTACTGCTTTCATAGATGGTTTCGCCTAATTTACCCCTAATATATTTTCGCCAGAATCTATAGGCGATTTATTTTAAAATCACGTTTTGGTTGTTGTATTGATTGTAAAATTTGTTTCAATTGGTCATCTGTAATTTGTGTATTTAATTTACCCTGCGATGCCATGCCAATAAGATAATTTTCAACCGTTGAAGCGAGTTCTGGTTTTACCATCCTCACGTTAGTTAATCGTAATCTTGCTTGTGGTGAAAGTATGGTTCTAAGTGCTTGTTCTTTCATTGATGCAACTTCTACATCACTGGGCCTTCTCTCATCACTTGGATTTGGCTCGCTCATAAGAACACACTAGGAATATTTCTTTAAGCTTGGATTCTTTGTAATTAGTTCATTTAGGATTTCTGTAGATACTCGATCGATTTTTTTCATTCCTTCATGTGAAACTGTCCTACCTTTTCCTTCTACCTTATCAAGATAACCCAATTTTTCTAAATTGTGAATAGCTGTTCTAATTATTGCTCCACCTGAGTCTCTGTGGTGTGCTCCTCCATATCCTACTGCTTTAACACCACCATACATTCCTCGCAAATCCTTTACACCTACTGGACCATGAAGATATATTTTTCTAAGAAGTGATGCACATCTAGTATACCACCAGTCGTTTTTTTGTGGAGGTCTTTCAGCATGTGCACCTGTTTTTACAAATGGAACCCAAGTGGGTACAGCAATATCCTCTCCTTTTAGAATTTCCGATAATTTGTTAATCAGTGTATCTGCTGGTACATCGTATGCCTTTGCCATAAAGTTGAAAATTTTGAGTTCGTCTTATAAATCATTGACCTTTTGGAATTGATTTTTGAATGATCTTTCTGTAGGTGTGGTTACAAAATCCGCATGTAATACGAATTGATTTTACAGGTGACCTTCCTATTCTGATTCTTGCATTTACACCAGGTGCGATAAATTTTTTGCATTTTTTACAAAAATTAATTCGTATATCATAAGGCATTCTAATTCGGTATTTTGTGCTTAATTTTTTTGCAAGATTTGCTTGCCTTTGTGCTAAGCTGGGATTTGTTCGTGCGTTTGATATAGCATTTTTAATTAGAATCTGCATCCTTTCTAATGCTATTTGTCGAAGTGCAGGTTTCACGTTAGTTAAATAAATATCAGTCTCTTAAAATACATCTTGCTTTCGCTTGTACTTGCAGAGTCTGCTTTAGAACTAGTTCCAAAAGAACTCCAAAATCACAATTCTGTGCTAGGATATAGTAAAAGATTGAACAAAAAACCGTCTGAAGTAATTTTAGATGTATCTTGGCACTTTGCAGCAATGAAAGGAATCAAAAATGAGATAAAGCGTGGCAGACCAGATTTAGTTCATTTTTGTCTACTTGAGGCTTGTAGCATTCCATTGTACTTTCAAAAAAAGCTTCTAGTCTATGTACATACAATAGATAACAAGGTAATTTTTGTTGGGGACAATGTACGTCTGCCAAAATCATATCACAGATTTATAGGATTGATTGAAAAATTATACTTCATCGGAAAAATAGAAGAAGGTGGAAAGAAACTTTTAGAAATAAAAAACATGAGTTTTGGAGATTTGATTGACAAAATTGAACCAAAAGAAATAATCGGTCTTTCTTCAAAAGGAGTTATACGTTCCTATGAAAAACTTGCCCGTTTGATTGATAAAGATTCATGTATTGTAGTTGGAGGATTTCCAAAAGGTCACTTTTCAGATGAAATACTAAAAAGGATCAATAATCTTGTTTCAGTGGATAAAAATCCACTTGAAGCTCATGTAATCATTTCTAGGGCATTATATGAGTATGAAAAAAGAATTATTATGAGCTAAAAGATTGGCAGTGTTAAGCGGTCGTAGTATAGTTTGGTTAGTACACTGGCCTTCCAAGCCCGTTACCCGGGTTCAAATCCCGGCGACCGCATTTTTTGTTACCTATCAAGAAATAATTCCGACTGAAATAAGATACTGAATCTCGTTTGTAAATGTCTTATCGTCTATCAATCCGTCATACCACCACTTTGCACTCTTCTTAAACCAATCAGGAATTTTGCTAGTCACAAAACTTTTTCCAGTCACATCGTATGAAGTTATTCTCTCCTGAACAAAATATTCTATAACTTTATGAAAATCAGAATTGGTAATGGCTCCATTTGACCACAGACCAGCAGTTCTTTTTACCCAGGATGGTATTATTTTTATTTCAATATTGGGTTCTTGCTTTTGATTTTCAAAAATATAAAACCATGCTATGCCTGATTTGGTTTTGTTTACTAGATGTCCGGTTAGTGAAACATCAGTATTGGTAGAAGAAAATATAGTATCAGCCATGTTTGTGCCCCGTAAAGTCACTCTAATTCCATTAACATATTGAGGATAGTCTTGTTTACTGAATACTTTTACAGAAAAGGTACCGTTGGAAGTCTCTTCAGGTGTGATTTCTTTTATAATTAATTTTCCTCCCTCCTTTTCTACAAGTTGGGATGCAAATTGGGTTTGAAGTGGATTAATTATTTTATGATTCCCGTCTGAATATGAATAATCAATCTTTCCTTCAGGCGATTTGTTGCATACATCTTGTTTCCATTTGTCAGATGATTTTATGGCATCTATCATAAGCTGGCCATGTAAAAGCTCATGATAAAAGATAACCAGAACTTCAACTTTATGTACTCTAGGATCGATGCCGGTATCATTAGTAAGTAGATCAGGATTTAATCTCAATTCATTGTTGCATTCATTAGTTATTTTTCCTTCTTGTGTAGTAATTAGACATTGCCAGGTATATGTCCCACCTGTAATTAGTTCACCAGGGTGAACTTGGGTTTCATCAAATCTAGCCAGTTTTGTTTTAACTACATCTACAACAATACTATTGAGATCAGAAGAATTACATGGAATGGTAACAACTAAAGGTTTACCAAATGTACTTAGCACACCATTTACATCCTTTTTTTGAATGTCAGGTTTTGTAAAGTCTGCAAGTAATTGATTGTATAAATTCTGTTCTCTTTGTGTTGGAAGTTCATAGATTCCAAATGCAGGAATCAAGTTTACAAGTAACAATCCTATAACAACAAATGCTATGTATTTCAACTATACAATCGAATTCTTCACTATAATTAAGAATTAGGGCTAAGTTGAATTTGTCTTATTAATTCATACCAAGCTGGTTTTGTGTTTTTATCTATATCAAATAATCCCATATTGCAAAGCAATGCTGCAGTATTGTTTAACACTATATCATTACCAAATCCTACTGGAGATCTGTTTAATGCGTTTGCACAGGTGTCTACAGGTCTGTCGTATTGCCTATACCAAGTTAGAAACTCAAATTTAGAATCATTTTTCCTGTAAAAATCAAACACTATTTTCATGAATTTTGCTTGGTCCTCTTTTGTTCCGTTAAGTGATTTTGCTGTGCTCCAACCAACCTCAACTAGAGCAATTTTTTTACCACCTGCTAGATCTATCATTTTTTGCAAGTTTTTACCTTCTTCTTCAGGACTTTGCTGCTCATATCCTGTAGAATCTATTGGATAATATGAATAGGCAACAAAATCTCCTTGGTTAAGTTTTCCAACTAAATCTTCTTGATATTGATTTAATATTGAATTAAGAGAAAACCAGTTTCCAAACTTGACATCTGGATGTTTTTCTTTGAGTTTTGAATATACTCCATCAAAAAACTTGACATAATTTGGAATGTCATTAGGATGATCTCTAAAGTATCCATCAATATCACCACCTATGATGACGTGATCTACAATGTAATATCTTGTTATGATTGTATCAAGAGTTTGTACAGTCTCGTCTTGGAGTTTTTGATCAAATTGTGGTTTGCCCATCCAATTTGGGAAAGGGCCTAAGACACGATCATTTATTACAGAAAAGTAAAGCGTAACATTGAGATTTTGTCCTCTGTTTAAACCCATTAGAATATCTGAGGTTTTCCAGTTGTATTGTCCCTCTTGTGGTTCAATAGATGGCCAAGAAAGATAGACGTTACTTCTTCCAATTCCTGTTGAAGCAGCTTCTTGATATGCACTTCGTATTTCAGCAAGAGTGGGAGTTTGTGTTGGAGGCATTATAACTAGACCAAGTTTTGCGTTATGCGATATAGTTGGTTGAATTCCTGGGTGAGAAGATGGTTGTGATTGTGGTACAATCCACATCAAAGCTACTGCAATAATTACAGCTGCAGCTCCTCCTGCTATTGCACCACCAAGAATTTTTTTGTTCACCAGTATTTTCAGTAAATGATGATAGTAAAAGAGTTTTGATTTGAAAACCCTTCTATAGTTAGTAGAATTCTAACCTGATGTACAACCGCTATATCCACATTCTATGCAGATATTGCATCCTTCTGCAAAGACCAAGTTGTTCCTGCATGTTGGACATAGTCTTTCTTCTATCTCTTCTTGAGTAAGTGGAACTTGTGGAGATTGTGCTGTTATATCTGGGATCTTTATTTGTAGTGCTTTTTCAGTTTGCAATTTCAAGTATTGGTTTGTAATGTTTTTTGCAATGTAATCTGTTACATATACACTTGGAGTAACTTGGAATGTTTTTTTCACATTATCACCAGTCATGTGTAAGACCTGCTCATGTCTTGAGCCATCTCTAAATACAGTGATTCCTTTGAGGCCAAGCTCATGTGCTATCAGGTATGCCGCCTTGATATCTTCCGCTGTTACATCATGTGGCATATTGATTGTTTTTGCGATTGCATTACCAATCCATTTTTGCCATACAGCTTGAGCCATCAGATGATCAGCCCAGTGTATGTCCATTGCTGTAACAAAGATTTTCTGCATCCATTCTGGAATTTCCGGCATCCCTTTTAGAGAACCATAGTTATTTGCAATCTTTTCTAGAATTTGATCGTTGTACAATCCGTGTTCTTTGAGTAGCTCTTCAAAGATTTTGTTTGTATAGAAGAACCTACCAACAGTCACACGTTTTTCAAACACTAATGCAAACATTGGTTCCATTCCGTTTGAGCAATCAGCAATCATTGAGAGAGTACCTGTTGGTGCTACTGTAGTAGCTAGTACGTTTCTAATACCATGCTTTTGGATCTTACCAATTAATGCATCCCAATCATAACAGTGGGCACTCTTTGGTTTTTCATAATATCCAACGACTGGAATTTTTCCTTCAGGGTATTCTGTTTTTGCGCATAACGGAAACGCACCTCGTGTTTTTGCCAAGGCAACACTTTCTTCCATGGAATAGTAAGTTAGTGCTTCAGCAAGTTTTTCTTGGAATTCGTAACCTTCTTGTGAATTGTACGGAATTCGTAACTTAAAGAGTAGATCTGCAACTCCCATGACACCAAGTCCGATTCTGCGTGAATCCTTTGACGCCTTATCGATCTCAGGAATTGGATAATTGTTTACGTCTATCACATTATCCAAGAATCTTGTTGTCTTTCGTATTGTCTCCTCATATCTTTGCCAATCAAATTCATACTGTCCATCAGCTTTTCGTTTGACATAGTTTGATAGGTTGATAGATCCCAGATTACATGATTCGTATGGATACAAACTTTGTTCTCCACAAGGATTAGTAGCTCGTAGTGGTCCACCGCGAGCTTTTGCAAATACGTTGTATTTGTTAATAAGATCAAAGAAGATCAGACCGGGTTCAGCACTCTTCCAAGCTGAAAGTGCAATTAGATCAATCAGTTGATGTGCGTTTATTTCTCGTATTGGTGATTTATCACGTGGACTTCGAAGAACATATTTTCCATCTTTTGAATTTACAAGTGCGTCCCAGAAATCTTCCCAAACTCCAACACTTACGTTAAAGTTTTCCAAAACTCCAGGTTTTGTTTTTGTAGTAACGAATTTCTCTATATCTGGATGCCATGCTTCAATAATTCCCATGTTTGCACCGCGTCGTTTTCCCCCCTGTTTGACAACTTCAGTCACTGTGTTTATGATATTCATGAATGACACAGGACCTGAGGCAACACCAGATGTTGATGCCACCATATCTCCTTCTTCTCTAAGATCAGAGTAGTTAATGCCCACGCCTCCACCAGATTTGAAGATTAACGCTGCATCTGAAGATGATTTCATTATTTTTTCCATGTCATCAGGCATGGCAAGCACAAAGCAGGCTGAGAGCTGTCCTAGTCTACCCCCTGCATTCATCATTGTTGGTGAGTTTGGTAGAAAGTCTTGTGAGACCATCAGGTCATAGTATTCTGCAATTCTCTCGGCATACTGATCAAACTTTCTTGCTGCAAGCATAGTAAGAAGCTCCTTAATGCTTATCTTCATCTGACCGCACTTGGCCAAGTCGATGTAGTGGTTGATTAATGCTCTAAAATGCCATTTGTTAAGGAGATACTTACCTATCTTGAATTTATAATTAAAGTCATCAAGTTTGTCAAGATATCTTGCAGCTTCCTCGATGTTTTGCGTGTTTCCTCCTTCAACTTCAAAGATAGTAGAGTCCTTTAGTAGATCTCCAATTCCGACTAAAACTGCAACTCGTTCAAACATCTCACCTGGACTTTCAATTATTGTTCCCTTATTGTTACGCATCAAGTATCGAGATGCTAAAACTCTTAGGGAATTAAGATCAAATTTCTTTGCTACACTATCTAGAGATTTGGTATCAAGAACCTTCATCTTTTCTTCTCGAATCTTTCTTCGTTCATGTCTGTAAAGTATGTAGGCTTTGGCAATTTCACCTAGTCCTTCATCTATTAGAGTTGATTCAACCATATCCTGTACATCCTCTACGCTTGGTGGATCAGAAGCTGAATAGCCTTGATTGATGAGTTTCTCCATTACCCGATTTGCCAATTTATCAGCCAAACTGTGTTCTGGTCTACCACAAGCAACTAAAGCCTTGTATACTGCGTTTGAAATTTTGTCCTTCTGGAAATTTAATACTCGTCCATCGCGTTTTTTAACTTCAATGATCGAGTTTTCTATTTGTGAAAAATCTGTCAAATGACTCCCCGCAACCCTAAGAAAAGAGAGTTAAATAAAGATTGAGGCAAAAAATATTTTCCCAAAGCTAGACTTTGGATCAATTTTGTTGACACCGTTACAATTTTCATAGTTTTAGATCGGTATAGATCCCCAAATAAATCTTCAAGAAAATTAAATCTAAATTTCAGATAAATAAGTTCATATTTTAGAATTTGTTTAAAAAAAGTTTATTCATGTGTATTGAAAGAACTTACACATATAGGAATTTTATGCAGGGATGTATGGTGACTTGCAAGTCGGACATTTGTCAGTGATCTTTTCTTCCTTTAGACCACAGTTACTACAAATATGCACATTCCTTATTGGTCTGAATGAACTTACAAGTTCGCTTGCTTTTTCTATAGCCTTTTTTATTCCTGCTGTATCTGTATTATCTGGGATTTTTAGTTGTACTAACAATCCACCATTAAGCGACTTTGACATGTGGTTTGCCTCTACAACTTTGTCTGTTTTTTGATTCATTCCCTCAATTTCTGAAGCATTTAACACTATTCCTTCAGAATAAGATTCGCCTTCTACATATTGGAGAATTGACATCTTACCGTATTTTTCCCCGTCCAAGGTTGAAAATCGTGCAGAGGCATCGCTTCCAGTCATAGATATGGTAACATTGTCACCCATCTCTTTTCCCTTCTTGGCTGCTACCTCTATTGCCGTTGCTATGACCTTAGAGAGTATTTCTTGTCCGGCTTTGTTGTTTTCATATCCAAGTATTCCAAATACCGCTTCTTTTAGACCAATTAGATTAACTACTAGGGTAACTGAACCCTTTTGCATATATTGAGTATTATTTGCAAGAATTGGATTTAGTCCACGTCTAGTTAGATCAGATATTTCCTTCTTTCTAAGCGACATTGCTGCAAGTGCAGGCTTCATCAAGAGTGCAAGTCGTGCTCTAAAGTATGTTTCATCTTTGTTGGATTCAAATGCAAGTCTAGGCATGTTAATTGAAAGTGATTGAAGATTGATTGTAGTGCCGGCAGATTTTGTATCTCCTCGTAGAATTCCTTTATTTGATATCATGCCTTTTGAAAAGCTTACACGTCCTCCTAATGCAACAATTTCAGAAAGTATACCTGAAAACTCGCTGACTTTGCCTTTTTCATAGTCTATTATAATACCCACGGAAGGAATAGGCGTTGATTTTACATATTTTTTATAACCGCTAAGTATTGCGCTTATTAGCTTAGAATCAGTTACAAGAAGTGGAATTCTAAAGGAAACAAGCGTACCATTTTTACTGTATCTTGGAGCAGTTGACGTTGCTGCAAATGCACTTCTAATTTTTTCTTCAACTTCGTTAAGATTTTTTGAATATTTTTGCAAAATTGTTACTAATCCATCCATAACTACCTCTTGTGATGCTTCTCTGAATAGTAATGAAGTTAGCAATGATAATGATGTAGCAAGTTCATCTAGTGTATTTATTGGAGGCGTCCTTGTTACTCCAAGGAATTTTCCTCGAAGATCTATACCATCCTCTAGGAGTTCTTTGATGTTTACAAAGATTGTATCTGGTAAGAGCGACCATGTTCCAGTATTTGTTATATGAATATCTCCTGAAAGGTGTGAATCAGCCACGTCCTTAGGTAGTGTATTTAGAACCAAGTGTTCTCCAAAAACAGTCTGACCAGTCTTAAAGAGTAACCCTTCTACGCCATTATGAATGCCGTCCACGTTTGTTATCATTTCATGAATGTCATAGGCAGGAAGTCCAAATCTAGCGAGTTTGTGCCTATAATCCTCGTGCCCTTGCTCTAAAAGTACGGAATTTACCATTTCACGTATCAATGAAGCAGTAAGGTACGAAGTTTGGAATTTGTAGATGCGGTTTTCTACCTCTTCAGTTATTTTTTGGGCTAGTTCAAGTGGAAGACTACCTTCACGTACAAGAGACTGGATTATCTTATGTGAGTTAAACTCCTCAATTGATTCATGAGACGTTCGTACATACATCTTGCCGCTCTCAATTATAGAACGTTCTTCAATTTGTCTCGCAAGACTTAGAACAAGCTTTCCTAGATTAGTAATAGTATAGCGCCTTTCTGATTTATTCAGAGCCACTAGAGATTGTCTTAGTAGTTTTCTCAAATGGTATGCAAATTTACCGCTTTCTTTTTTTGATTTAAATCCTGCAAGAGATTTTAATTCGGAATAAGTAAGCGGTCCTTTTGAATTTAAAATACGTAAAATATCGATCCTGTTTGGGCTTGCCATTACCGAAAAGATCATTCTTACACGTTTTGATGCTGATTGTAAAATGCCTCCCCGCTTTTGCTCGTCAAAGTCTTCACTCAGTTCCATAGGCATGTCTAGATAGTATCGGTAAATAAGATTTGTGACTAAATTGATCCCTAAACTACTATTTTTGATCAGTTTTTCTGTACATCTACTGTAAATTCAGAAGATGAAAGTGATTGTCCACAAGAAGGACATTTGTTGTTGTATGGTCTAACAACTTCTTTAACCGATTTTAACATTCGCATATTTGCAATTTTGGCACCACATTTTCCGCATACAACATCAACTGACATTGCGATCAGTTTTGAACAAAATTATAAAAGATCTATTTTGTGTTTTTTTTAATCAGTTTAATAAATTTGATTTACAGTTTTTCGATCAAAATTCCACGTTCGTCATGCCCAGCAATTTTTACTCTTGCCCCAAGTGGAAGATCTGCTGGAGATTGGATATTTGCCATAAATCCCGAAATTCGAAGATCTACACCATCTATTTTCATTACTACCCAAGCATATGGGATGTATTTTTCGTATCCATCAGGTGGAACCGTTATTATGGTATAGGTGGCAACTGAGCCCTTTCCATCAATTAAGACATTTTCAAACCCCTTATTTCCGCAATTTTGGCAGAAATAGGTGGTAACTAGGTGTAAATGACCACATTTTGTGCATTTTCTGGCAAGAACCTTACCTGCTTTAGCACTATTGATGAATTCTTCTTTTGTTAACAAATTATACACTTTTGAATATGTGAACTGCGCAGCTTGCACCTGTTGCGCCAAAGTTGTGTGTTAGACCGATTTTAGCATCTTTTACTGTTCTTTCTCCAGCTTTTCCTGTTAACTGGTCAAAGACTTCAACTACTTGTCCAATACCAGTAGCACCAATTGGATGTCCTTTTGATTTTAGTCCTCCTGATGGATTGATTGGTATAGATCCGTTTAGTTTTGTCATTCCTTGTCGTACTCCTTCAACTGCTCTTCCTTTTTCAAAAAATCCCAAGTCTTCTGTATCAATTAGCTCTGCAATTGTAAAACAATCATGTACTTCAGCAAAATCAACATCTTTTGGTGTAATTCCTGCCATCTTGTATGCAGCTTGAGCAGCAAGTTTTGTACTTGGAATTGTTGTAATGTGTTCTCTTCCTTGTAATGCTGCAGGAGATCCTCCCCTCCCTGACCCTATGACTTGAATGTAATTTTTTGTATGCTCTTTTGCAAATTTTTCACTGCATACAATTACTGCACTAGCTCCGTCTGAAAATGGACAGCAATCATATAGTTTAAGCGGGCTTGCAACAACTGCTGATTTCATAACATCGTCGACTGTAATTTTTTTTCTAAGATGTGCCTTTGGATTTAACAAACCATTGTCATGATTTTTTACTGCAACCATTGCCAGATCTTCTTCTGTTGCTTTGAATTCAGCTAAATATGCTCTTGCCATTGATGCAAAGAGTCCAGGAAATGATGCTCCTGCTCCTCCCTCATAGAAAAAATCAGAGCAATAAGAAAAATATGTTGTAGTCCATTCTGTACCGGTGTGAGTTACTTTTTCAACTCCTGTTGCTAAAACTGCATCATAAAATCCAGCTGCAACATTTGCGTAAGCTTCTCTAAATGAAACAGAACCACTTGCACATGCAGATTCGATTGATAAGGATGGAACTTCTGGAATACCAAGATCGCTCATTATGACAGGTCCAAGATGAACTTGCTTGTCCGCAATACCAAATACGTTTGAGATATAGCCTGCCTGAATCTCCTTTGGTTCTATGCCTGCACTCTCAATTGCATCAACTGACGCCTGAATTGCTAAATCTGTAATGCTATCTTGTAATTTGCCATATTTTGTACTGCCTGCACCAATAACACAAACTTTTTCCATAAATCTCGCTGACTAGATTCCCTATAAAAATTCTTCATTAATATTCAATTATTAGATGATGATATGACAGGGATGCAAGGAAAAAAAAATTCTCAAATTCAAGTCTCAGTAAAGAGGAAATTAGACTCAAGAAACTCTGTCAAAATTAATGAAAGAAAAATTGTAAAAATGAAAAACGAGATTAAACAATACTATGACAAAAATGGATATCTTTCTTGGTCTGAGAAAAAAAGGAAATACATCATACTTGGAACAAATTCACCAGTAAACGGAATAGTCGAATGTCCTCAGTGTCATATCGGAAAGCTTATGGTAATACGTTCTCGAACAACAAAAAAAAGATTCATCGGATGTTCAAACTATTACAACGGATGTACAGCTTCATCACCTTTGATACAAAAGGGAATGCTTTGTACAACAAAAATCCCGTGTAAGTTTTGTTCATGGCCAATTATTCTTTTTAGATATTCTGTAAAACAAAAATGGACAAGGCAATGTGCAAATATGAGATGTAAAACTAGAGAACTTAAATCTTAAAATTAGTATAGATGTCTGTTCTTCTATTTTTTAAGAGCGGTAAATTTTTTCGTATCTGTTTTACTCTGTCAAGTGAAATATCAACAATTCCAATTCCTTCTCTTTTTTTCATGTCCAACAATATTTTTCCATATGGATCAACTACTAAGCTTCGACCGCAGTATATGTTACCTACTTGATCTGGTGAAATGATATAACAACCATTTTCAATTGCACGGGTTTTGTTGATTGTTATCCAATGTTCTTCTTTCATTTCACCTTTCACCCATGCTGATGGTGCCACAAGAATTTCTGAGCCAGCAGATACAAGAGCTCTAGACATTTCAGGAAATCTCAAGTCATAGCAGATCATCATTCCCATCTTTCCTATAGTTGTTTTAATTGGTTTTACAATTTTAGATCCAGCATAAAGCTTACGTGATTCCTTAAATCCAAGCGCGTCATAAAGGTGGATTTTTCTGTATTTTGATATTACTTTACCATTTTTATCGATAAGAAATGATGTGTCATAGACTCTGTCAATTTTTGGGCTTTTTTCATAAAAGGTTCCTACTACTTGAATAGAGTTTTGTTTTGCAGATTCTGAAATCGAGTGAACAAATTCGCCGTTGATTGTTTCAGCTAAACTTGCAAGCTCCTTTGGTGTCTGAGAAGACGGAGTGTAGAACATCATAAATTCCGGAAATGCACATAATTTTGCATTCCGTTTTGCAGCTTTGTTAATGTAATCAAGGATTTTTTTTAGATTTTTTTTCTTGTCAATGTCTGCTTTTAATTGTACAAGTGCAACTTTTGTCACGAATTCCGTAGACACAGTTAAAATAAAAATGTATGAATCCTATCCGATTCACTTCATTGTCACGTTTTCGATTGATATGAAGTGAAAACTATACAAAAATCAGAATGTACAAAACAAGAATTGGATTTTTTTTATATCTATCCTGCAATTATACCAATGTCCATGTGATTGTTCATCATAGAATGCATTGATTTGCCAGAGGGAATTACATGTGTATGAAGTGTATAATATCCAGCATCATTAACTGTAATTTGTACTACATACTTTCCATTACCGATATTTTCTGCTTTCAACATGCCGCCAATCATATTCATTGTTGACATTGGAGCTCCTTTTTCTATTCCAACTATTACTTGAGCATCACTAAGTGGTTTTTTTGTATTTTTGTCCAGTACAAATAATGTGATTTGGGATTCTTTTCCAACAGCCACTTTTTGGCTTGACATGATTTTGATTATAACATCTTGAGGAACATCACTCATCATGCCTGACATCATGCCATTTCCCATCATTGATTGCATCATACCAGAGATTTGACTAGTCATGAAATAGCCAGAACTGTTGACTGCAAATATGCCAAGAGCAACTACACCAAGAGCAATTCCAACCAATACGAATTTGTTAAACATATATCATCACTTTATTGTATTTTCATAATTATTGATTCATCGTCTTTTAAAACATGTATTCTATAATCTGGTATAGGTTCGCCATTAGAAGTAGCATTAACCGTCTTGCCTTTGAGATCAATTCCCCAAATGTCAAAGAACTCACCTAGCGTGTAATCTCTTTTTACGTTTGATTCGACATGAATTATTCCATCATTGGTATGCGTGTGCAAAGGTGCCATTCCCTTCATGCCATAGGAATCAAGGGAATGATCTTTCCACATGGATGGAACTATTCCCACATATTGCGGCACCATATAGGTTTGACCATCCATTTCTATGTAAATGCGTGGATGAATATGCATCACCATCTTGTCACTCATAGATTTTGAATCATCAGATGGTTTGATTGATACTATACTTGCCCATATTGCAACAACAATTATTGCTCCCGCTATTATGATTCCTTTGATTTTTTTATTCAACTTACAAGAAGCTAAAATTGGTCATATTAATAGATGGTAGTTTACAATTGTAAAAAATCAAATTTAAATTCATGTTCCAAGAATTTAGAATAACATGGCAACAGATCCTGTATGCGGGATGCATGTAGATGAAAAAAATCCGATGTAAAATCAATAATTGAGGGAAGGGTAACTGTAAATCTAGGTTTGATAAAGATCCTTCCAAGTTCAATTATTAGTATAGTGCCTCAATTCTTCCTTTGTATTTTTCCCTATACAATGATTTGCAGGAAGTACAACAAAAAAATCGTTCAAAGTTTCCAAATTTCATAATGCTTGGCTTTCCATGAACAGGTCCTTTGCAATAATCACACGACAGCTTCACAAGCATACCTTTGTCAAGTTTTATGGGATGACTTTTGATTGCTTTGTCTCGAATTTGGTCTAGTTTCATGCTTGTCTTAGTTTCAAGCTTTCCCAGGTCTAAATCTAGAGTGACTGCTTTTATCAGACCAACATTGACAAGCCTTTCATATCTTGTCTGGACAGTAGGCGTGCTTACCTTAATCTCACGTGAGATTTGCCGAAAAGACTTTCTGCCATCCTTGATAAGAGATTCTAGTAATGCTAGATCAATATCATCTAACCTCAAAGGCATATACAGTTGTTACACACTCACGCATATCTATATTGTGTACTTTACAATTGTAAAGGTCTGATATTAAGTAGACCGTTGTAGTATTATTAGTTAATGGATGTGAAATCCGCTATGGCGACTGAAAGTCAAACAAAACGAACTGCAATAAAAATAGGCGGAATGCACTGTGCAGGTTGTGTAGACTCTATTCAAAATTATGTTTTGGAACAAAAAGGAGTAAAAAAATGTGAAGTAAACCTAGCAGCTGAGAAAGCTGTACTAGAATTTGATCCATCATCAACAAATCTACCAACAATTGAAAAAGCAATAGAGGAAATTGGTTACAAGGTAGTCTATGAGAAACTCACCATAAAGGTTGGCGGAATAACTGACTCTAGTGATACCAATAGACTAGAAAAACGCTTACGAGAACTTGAAGGGGTCAAGCATGCTTCAGTAAATTATGGAAATGGACAGGTCTTAGTTGAATACAATCAAGCTTTGCTTTCTCTTTCAGATATACGATCAATCATAAACAAAAGTGGCTATCAAATATTGAGTGAGGATCTTTCTGCATCAGCAGAAGAGATTGAAGCAAAAAAGCTCAAAAAGTTGTTTGTAATTGGCCTAGTCTTTACTATTCCAATTATGATCTTAGGTTATCCAGAATACATGTCGTTTGTTCCCTTTGCAGGTACTGCAACTGCAGCTTATCTCCTCTTTGCATCTGCTAGCATAGTACAGTTTGTAACAGGAAGCAGATTCTATGTTGGGGCATACAGAATTTCCAAAATGAAGTCAGCAAATATGGATACACTAGTTGTCACGGGAACAACTGCAGCTTACCTGTTTAGTGCGTTTAATACATTTCCTAATCCAGTTTGGCATAACATCTATTATGATGCAGCCTCAGTTGTCATAACTTTCATAATTCTTGGAAAATATCTTGAAAATAAAACCAAGGGTAAAGCATCATCAATAATCAGAAAGATGTTAGAGCTGCAACCAAAGACTGCAAAAATTAAGAAAGATGGAGAGGAGCTTGAGGTTCCAATTGAGCTCATCAAACCAGGGGATGTAATTGTTGTTAGACCGGGAGAAAAAATTCCAGTTGATAGCATAGTTCTTGAGGGAAATTCTGCAGTTGATGAATCTGTGGTTACTGGAGAATCCATGCCAGTTGGAAAAAAATCAGGAGACGAGGTCATAGGCGGGACTGTAAACAAGGAGGGATCTCTTGTAATTAGAGCCGATAAAGTAGGAAGTAACACTATGCTTGCTCAGATAGTCAAGCTAGTTGAAGATGCGATGGGTAGAAAACCACCAATGCAACGAATGGTGGATAAAGTTGCTGGATACTTTGCTTTCGTCGTTATGGCTATTGCGTTTGGTACTTTCTTGACATGGTATTTTGTTGCACCGCCAGGAGAACATCTTATTGCTACTGCACTCATACCAGCAGTTGCCATACTTGTTGTTGCTTGTCCTTGTGCATTAGGGCTAGCTACTCCAACAGCAGTAATGGTTGGAATGAGCAAGAGTGCTCAAAATGGTGTGATATTCAAAGGCGGCGATGCCCTTGAGATGCTTGGAAAGATAAAGATCGCAGTCTTTGACAAGACAGGAACTTTAACCCAAGGTTCTCCGCAAGTTACTGATCTTGTAACTGTCAAACATATCGCATTTACATCAGAAGGCAGCAATAGCAACAACAGAATGCTTGAGCTTGCAGCAATAGCTGAAAAAAACTCTGAACACCCGCTTGCAAAATCAATAGTTCAGAAAGCAAAAGAATTGAAGCTCACTATCGCAGATCCTTCAGAATTTTTCGTAATTCCTGGCAGAGGAGCCAAAGCAGTCTACAACGGCAATAACATAGTTGTCGGAAGTCCAAACTTGATGGAGGAGGAAGGAGTTGACACAAAGATAGCAGAAGCGTCTGTAGTGAAATTCCAAAAAGAAGGAAAAACTGCTGTGTTAGTGGCAATTGACAACGATCTAATTGGTATTATTGCATTGATTGATGCCCCAAAACCAAGCTCAAAAGAAGCTCTGAGAGCTCTGAAGAGTATGGGAATAGATGTTGTTATGCTGACAGGAGACAATGAAAGAACTGCAGCAACCATTGCAAAGGATCTTGCAATTGATAGAGTAATTGCAAACGTTTTGCCGTCTGAAAAAGTTGAAGTGATAAAAAAGCTGCAGCAAGAAGGAAAGAAAATTGCGATGATTGGAGACGGCATAAACGATGCTGCTGCGCTGACCCAGGCTGACATTGGCATTGCAATAGGAAGTGGCACTGACATTGCGCTTGAGGCGGGAAAGGTTGTTCTAGTTAGAGACGATTTGAAAGATGTTGTTGCAGCAGTTGAGATAAGCAAAAAAACAGTAAGCAAGATAAAACAAAATCTCTTCTACGCCTTTGTATACAATGCAGTATTAATTCCAATTGCGGGAATTGGCTTGCTTTATCCGGCACTTGCAGGATTGGCTATGGCAGCAAGTTCTGTCTCTGTTACAAGCAGTTCTCTGTTGCTTAAGAGATGGTCACCGCCGAGCAAAAAATCAAAGAAATTAGTTTAGAGGTTTTGAGTTAAAATAAAAATGTAGTTTAAAGAGGATTTCCAGCCATATACCAATTTTCTTTGGGATTTTCCTCAAAGACTACTATAACATGGTTTTCCTTGGTCTTGAGAATTTCTACTGCAGATTTTGTTATTGCTTTAGCAAAATCCTCTTTTTGTTTCTGTGTTCTGCCCGGATACATTGAGACTGTAATTAATGGCATGTGTCTCGATAAATCAAGTGGAATTTATTCCTTGATAAAAACTACATTTAAGAATTGTCTATTTGTAGTCTTTCCATCCATATCTTGTTCCATACATGAATTCTGAGCTGTGTGTTTTTTTGTACAGAAAACCTGTTAACAAGCCTATTAGAAATCCACCGATGTGAGCAAAAAAGGCAATACCAGAACCACTAGAATGAACTAATACTGGCAACACATTTTGAAATATGAACCAGAATGGAAGATACCATTTTGCTGAAATGCGGATCATTCTAATAAAAAATCCGAACAGCAATAAAGTTAGTACTTTTGCATTAGGAAATATCACAAGATATGCTCCTAGTACGCCAGAGATTGCTCCTGATGCGCCTATTGCAGGAGCAGAACTAGATGGATCGGACAATATGTGGACAAATCCTGCAACAAGCCCCCAGAACAGATACAAGGCAAGATATTTTCCTCTTCCAAATCTGAATTCGATATTATCACCAAAAATGTACAAAAAAAGCATGTTTCCACCAATATGCATTATTCCTGCATGAAGAAACATTGAACTGAAAATTGATGATATCACACCATAATTTTTATCATTTAACCCATTTGTTACTACTGATGGAACTGTACCATAATTAAGAAAAATTTCTTCAGCTTGTCTATTTGTAAATTCATAGAACTGTCCTGTAACCGAAATCTCCCAAAAAAATATTATTACATTTATTGCAATAAGAGCATAAGTAACAAATGGTTTATACCCTACAGGTTTTGGGTTTTCATCACGCAGTGGAATCATGGAATGATAAACTCACTTTTGTTTTGTATAATAGTATTTGTGAAATTTTAAAATCTATACGGAAATTATCCTGGTTTTTGCGGTAACCGCAACCACACTAATTATAGCAATTACAAGAACCAATGACGCTACTGGTCCAAATTCTGGAACTGTTTCGTCACCAGTAACTGTAGATGGTATGACAAGATCTCCTCTGCTTACACCTACCCTACTTGTGTCAGGCAGACCGTTGTTAACTATAGATTTGATATTGATTTCTATTCTGTAAATTCCATTGCTTGGCAAGTTAATAGATTGGGTATCTGTGCCTCCTTTGGCTGTAAGACCTGTTTCAGAAAGTGCAGTATTTCCATCCTTATCTAATAGTTTGATGTCATAGTTTACATCTCCTGTAATTTGCTGTTCAGTAAAGGCATCAAAAAATGTCAGTTTAAGATTATTTTGTGTATTTGCGTTAATAGTAGTTGGAGACCAACCAAGCTTGATTCCCCATCCTCCAAAATCTGTTAACATACTAGAAGAAGTTTTGACGTTTGCAGCTGCTGGTGCAAGTTGAAAGTCCATTGTGTTTGTTCCGGGAGGCATGGTTTTTGCAAAATTTTCAATATCAATTTTGTTCAACAAAATATGTGCAATTATGGTGTCACCCAAAGAATATGGGTCAACAATAAGTCTTCTTCCAGTAATTGGGTTTCCATTCATACTTGCAACGTATGTTGGTGTGTTTGTAAATTCTTTGAATGATTTTGGAATGTGAACTTCTTCATGTACAAAGATTGGTCTAGGTTGAAATCTAGTTGTATTCCAATCAAATGGCATTGAAAATGAAACTTGTAGTTTTGATGGATCAAAATTGAAATCGTTATTGAGTTTGTCATAATATGAAATTATTTCAGAGTTGTAAGAGTTGCCGTTATATGTAATGGTGTGATTTGAAATGTCTCCTACACTAAGATACGAATCAAATTTTGGTATGTCTTGGACTGCAAATGTGTTTTTATCATTAAGAAATGAAATAAGTTCGATGTGAATGTGGTATAGTCCTCCTTCTCCAAGTATTGGTGCCATCACAGGTGTTGGCGCATCACCTTGGTTTGTCCATCCCAATACAGGATCTTCATCACCATAGATAGTCCAATTGGTACTAGTGGTTGGAGTAATAGTAAGTGTTAAAATTCCAGAATGTGTATGAAAAAGATCTCTCATTAGAACTTGTTGTTCATTAGTTGCCTTTGTAACTGTGATTTGAAGTGAGTCATGAGGAAGTGTCTTGTTTGAATTTGCATCAAAGACTCTGAGTTGCAAGTATCTTTGTTGATCAGTATTGGTAGTGATTATGGTTGGATTCAATTTTATGAAAAGACTTACCTTTTTATCCCCTACACTTGCTGGAGGAAGGTTTTCCATGGCAAAACCATCACCATATACTTGATGTAAAGTCATAGAACCTAAAATGGAAAGAAATGAAAAAACAAAAATCACATACAGGATGCCCTTAGACAAATAATACCGCATCAAGGAAATTTTACCCACATCATATTTAATTCTTGAGTATTATTCTCACTAACATTAAATTAATGACAAACAAGAAAAACATTAATGAAAAAATGGAGAAAAATTTGTTTGGTTATTGGCATTTTTGCAGTAGGATCAGTTTTTTATTTTATAATGAATTCTAATACTGGGAGTACAGAAAATTTTGTATTTGCACAAAGTACTTCAATAACTATAATCACTTTAACAAATAATAGTGCACTACTTGGTGGCGCTGAATATTCTATAACACCTGATCCATTCAAAAACACTGGAACTTTTACCATAAAGGATAACTCTGCATTAGATTCTGAAAAAAACAAAGACGGAATTATTACCATAACCGGTGTAAAAAATGGAAACTATACCATTTCTCAAATCAACGTACCAATAGGATATGATGTTGACAAGCTTTCAAAGACAATACAAGTAAAAGGTTCGTCTGCAGTCTCAACATTTACTAATTTTCCCTCTGGGACCAGTTCGGTAACAAGCAATCCTGTAAAGAACATAACATATACTGCAAAATTTGAGTGTGGTTCCATCTATGCAGATGAGGGACCACTAAGACCGGGTCATTACGATACTGACATTAGTATTTTTAACAAACAAAACTATCAGACTTCGATATTATGGAATGCGGTACTAAATGATGGACCAAGTTCCAATGCAGTTTTAAAAAATCTTAAATCTGAAACATCAACTGCTCTTACTTGCCAAGATGTAAGAAAGATACTTGGGAACAATAATGAAAATTTTGTAGAAGGTTTTGTGATAATTGATGTGCCTTTGGATTCAACGTTACAACCAGAAAGGGGAACCGCCATTAGAAATCTTTCTCCAGATGAGATCAATCTTCTTAATGTCCAAGTATTTTACACTGCTAATTCGCTTCCAACCCTTCCACATGAAGTTATAGTTGACAAGATTTCATTTTACATAATTCAAGATGATACGGGTAAAATTCCAAAAGAAATGATACGCAAGACGCTAGATATTTCAATACCATCTAGTCTGAATGAATTATCAAATACAGAAACCAAGGTGAAAAATGTACTTGGGCAAAAGTATAATCTTACAGATAATGATTTGGGCAAGATATCACTTAGAATAAAAAACATTTCAGTTGGTGTAGGTGCACTTATTGATGATCATGCCATATCAATAAGTACTATAATGCCACAGACCAGTTCTTAGTCATTTGTACAATTTTTTATAATAAATTTATTTTAATTTTATATATTATAAAATAATAAAAAGAAAGTAAAGGTTTAGAGTTTTGGAATTACTCTAGTCTTTGCAGTAAATGCTACTATGCTAATGACAGCAATTGCAAGAACTATTGGAGCAATTGAACCAAATTCTGGAACAACGTGGAAGCTTACCACATCGCCTTTTGGACCAGTCCATGTAGATGGATCTGTTCCTGGTAATCCAACTCCGTTAAGAGTTACTTTGATATCAACTGGATTAGCAGATGCCAGATTGCTGGTCATTTGCATATCATTACCAGTATGGGTGTGTCCTGTTGTGTTGGATAATACCGACTTTCCATCTTGTGTTGCAGTTATTGCATAGTTTTGATGCTTTATTGGATTTCCGTTAGCATCTTTGAATGTTAGCGCTATTGATAGTGGTTGACCGCTTACTGGAGCTGCTGGTGTTGTATCTATTGTGACTTGTGTTGAGCCATCAGTAGACATGCCTTGTATCATAGTCATTGTACCTACGTTTGGTGTCACACTAGTAGCTGCTGCGACAGTTACCATTCCTGTCATCCATGGATGAACTTGACAAAAATAGTTGAATGTTCCTGCATCTGTGAATTTGAATGCAAATGTTCCGCCAGCTTTAACCAAGCTACTGTCAAAGACGGTACCAGTTTGATTATCTGATGGCTTTCCACTTGTTACTGTGTGAGAAGCTGTATCAGCATTTGTCCATGCAACTGTGTTACCTGGTGCGACCTGTACATTTGCTGGATCAAAACAATTGTTTGCCGTGACACAAGCTTGACCAGCTGAAGAACCTTTTGTCATGCTGACTGAAGCGTCTGCAAATGCAGATGGGGCAAATGCCATAATTCCAACTACTAGAGTCAAAACAACGAAGAATGAGCCTATTGTTTTTGACTTCATGGATCATGCTATTTATAGGCGACTATAAAAACGTGTTTGCTTTTCTCAATATTTTTGCAATTGTCCAAGAAGAATAGATTGCTCCAAGCCCCACAAAAGTCAGAACAGTTGCAGAAGTTGTGATCATAATAATCTGCAAATTCCCCATAACAATTGAGGCTACTGTCAATAATAACACTCCTGAAATTATTGCAATTACAATTTTTGGATTTGGTTTTTTAGCATCTCTAACAGACTTGACTGCAAGACCTATGGGCCAAAGATAGACTGCACCAATAAGTGATGATGCCAGTATTCCTGATATTACCACTGAAAGATTGTCATTTCCGAATGTTAAGAACTTTGCAATCTGAAGAATTCCAAGAAGTGGCATGATTCCAGCTCTTACAGTTTCCTGCAATAATGGATGTGTTCTTTCGGTATCAGCTACTGTTGGACTAAATGAATAGTAAACAGTATTGAATGCGTTAAGAAAACTTGAACCAGCTACAGTTACCATAATTGTGTTGTCTCTATATTCTCTTAGGAATTGTACTTGAGGTGCAAGATCAGATCCAAATGCTGCCGTTGCAATGAGACAACCGCTTTTTGGTTGTACTGGTTGTGCACTTCCAACAGTAAGAGAAAATTCTGCAGTCTCTGGTGGAATTGGTTGGAACAATATGCCTTCTACAATAACGGTAACTTGGTAATCTCCTGCATCCTGAAATTGGTATGGTATACTAACAACGCCTGCTGCAGTATGAGTGATTGGGATTCCAAAAACTTGGTTTTGTCCTTTTGTAACTGTAACTCTATAGTCTATGTGTTGTTGGATTGCATTGGTTTGTTTGTTTATGAAACTGATTTTAAGCTGGGTTTGGCCACCTGGATTTGGATTTGCAGGATCTGTTGAGAATCCAACGTTTATGGTTCCACCGCTTGTTAGTTTGATCTGTTGTGATTGTTGTGCATAAACTGGAAAAACAAGGAGACTTACCAAAATTAGCATTGGAAGAAATTTCAATACTTTACTCCTTTCAAAAATCAAATTTTTTCACTTTTTCTTGAAATAGCAAATACTGCGATAACTATTCCGGCAACACCAATACCTATTCCTGCCATGCTTATCATGTACAATCTATCAGTAGTGGCCTTTACCTCTTGGAAGGATTTTCCAACGTTTGCAACACTTTGTGCTGCTGAATTTGCACTGCTTTTTGCTTCTTCAATGTCGTTTGTTAGTTGATTAATAATTGGTCCTACTTGTTCTATATTGGAACTACCTCCAGAAGAATCAGCCTGTGGAAAATTTATTGTATCTACACTTGCAACATCATCCAGTGGTATTTGGGTATCAATAGCCTGATTTTCTACATTTCCCTTCATCACAAGACTGTATGTTCCAACTCTTGTTGGAATCAAAGGGGAGACATATCGTCCATCAGTTGTTTGACTTGGTACAAAATCCAACAGTTTTGTTACTGTTCCATATTTTATCGATATTTGCATGTTTGCCAAAGCATTGATTACTGGTTTGGCACTACTACCGCTTCCTTTTTCCACAATGAGTAGTGGTGCGTTCTTCTGTCCAGTGAGTGCAGGTTCATTATCCCAACCCACAGTAATTAGATAATTTCCAAACGCTTTGGTAATGTGTGCAGAGGCAGGTTTTACCATATATGGTGAAATTACTAGCGTTGCCATGATTAGTAATAATGCAATTACTAATTTTGTTTTCATAGTATAATGAACTTTATTGGAGACCTATTTTTGTTTTCATTTTAGTTGCAAAGATTATGCCTGAAAATGCAATTACTATCAATAACAATGGCAGTGGAAATTCTGGTACTGCTTCTGGTAGAAGTTGATAACCATCTACCAAAGATGGATGAATGTTCATGTGTACATCAACCATGATAGTATTACCATTTGCTTTGTTATTCAAATCTTGAATAAGCTTTGCAAATTCGCTTGCAATCTTGGAATTTTGAGCCACATTGGGATATTTTGTTTGCAAATCATTGAACATATTTTGTGCCGTGGCTGCTAAAGCTTTGGCGTTCTCATATTTGTTTTCATCTACGATCGGAACAGACATGGATGACTGCATTCCACTCATTTTCATTTGTGACATGTCGTTGAGGCTAACTGTAGAATTTATGGCGTCACCATATTTTTCAAGTGATTCTTTTAAAACAAAAGTAACAGCTAGTGCGTTAACTGTAGCATTGTTTAGTTTATCTTTGTCTACCCGAACTGGTACAGCTTCATCTAGATAGCCATTGAGTTTTTGTATATTGGTATTAACGGTAGAGGCATCGGGACTTGTTGCATTAGCAGCCGCATATATAGCATTTAATGTATTAGGTATTTCCTGAGCCAATAACGTATTTCTTTCTGCCATTTGTTGTGTATCATATGTACCATTCCAATATTCACCGGTTGCTTGAATGTAGTATGCAACTGCATCATGATTGGAGAGATTCTTTGAAATTTGATTCAATTCAGTTTTAATTTCTTGTACTTTAGCAAGAAATCCTGCACTTTCATCGCCGCCAAAATTGTGTGCGTATGCAGGATGAGAATATATCAAACCAGAAGAGATAATCCCTGCTAACAATAATGCTATTACCTTATTATTCATAGATTGAATCTTTCATTGATAATTAAATACTTTCTAGTACAAATATCGAATAAGACTAATCAAAAAATAATTCTTACACACCTCGATCAACATTTCTGCATAAAAAAATCTTAATTCGATTGTTGTACTAGTATTGCAGTAAGAACCATATAGTAAAGTTTACTATTGTTACAGATGATTAAATTTAATGGCAAGCTATTATTCCAAGTTTTTTTAATTATCGTCGTTATCTCATCTATAATATTAATTCCAAATATTCCGAATTCTTATGCACATGCTTTTGTTACAAAAAGTGATCCATCCCCATCACAGTCTTTAGCAACTCAACCAACCAAGGTTGATGTATACTTTAATGACTTAATAGACATTCGATATAGTCAGCTAAAAGTTTTGGATTCTAATGGAAATGAAATACAACAAAAGGATCTACATTACATCAACAATGATGAATCCACGTTAAGTGTATCACTACCTTCTCGACTTAAAGATGGAATATACACTGTAACAACCAAAGTTCTTGACCAGACAGATGGTCATGTAACCGAAAATGCTTATGTCTTTGCAATAGGTCAACCAGTTCCTCAAAATCTTGCTACCCCTACATCAAATAACTACCAAGAGGTTTCCGTACCAGAAGCAATTGTAAGATTTCCTGCATTAGTTGGGCAGGTCTTGGTAGTAGGAGCTTCATTTGCAACTCTATGGTTATGGGGACCAATATCTAGAATTTCTTGGTTAGGAAATGCACTAGCAGAGACTCGAATGAAAATAGATCGTAGCATGGTGAAATTAGCAGTGATTGGTTCTATTCTTGTTGTCGCCTCTGGTTTTGCTATGATTGCTGTTCAAGCTTATTCAATCAATGCAGGAATCTTGGATGCAATTTCTACCAAGTTTGGAAGCACATGGATCATAAGGATGCTCGCTTCAGCCGCATTGCTTGCATTATCTTATACAATGTATCACAAGATAAAAAAATCAAATTCCATTACATCGAAAGGCCATGTCTTAGGATTATTTGGAATCGGTCTCATAGTGCTTGCAACTACTAGTTTAATCGGTCATGGTGCAGCTACTGGCAAGATATTTCCCTTAATACTTGATTTCATACACAATGTAGTCGCTTCTCTATGGATTGGTGGAATTTTCTACATTGCATTCATTTTCATGCCCAACCTAAAGCGAGTTGTTAATGAAGATATTAGTGTGCCGACCCTATCAATTTTGATCCCTAGATTTTCAATGATTACAATAACTATTCTTGGTGCAATTGTAATTACAGGTCCATTTTTGTTATATTTTCTTGAAAGCAATCTTGCTTTGACTTTAGGATCATCCTATGGTAAAATACTAATTGTAAAACTTTCTCTTGCCGCAACCATGATATCACTTGGAGCTTATAATAACATGATCATACACAAACGAGCATTCAATGCAACTCCATTGTTGATTACAAAAAATAAAGCAACCATTAGTGAAAAAACAAACCATGTTAAATCTATCATATCCAAATTTAGTAAAAGCACAAAAATAGAATCGTTAGTTGGCATGGCTCTGATCGCTTCAGTTGCTGTACTTGTTGATTCTGGATTGCCATCAAGTGAATTTCAAAACCAATTGCAACTAATACAACAGTCAAACATCTTTGCTTTAGCTACAACAGATAATTTAGTAACTGGACATAAATTTACTGAAACCAAATTTGTTGAAAATGGAAGTAGAATAGTCTTAACAATTAATCCATTTTCCACAGGGAATAATGATTTTAAAATTTCATTTTTAGATTCAAACAAAAATCCAATCGATATGAAATCAGTACAGTTGAGATTAACACAAGTTGATAGGGGGATAGGCCCAAATACGATAGATGCGCAACAAGTTTCTACGGGGGTATTTTCTGCAAATACAGCATTTGGATTTCCTGGGCATTGGAGTCTACGAGCAGAAGGTGTTCAAAATAAAGAAAATTCACTTAATCTTATAGCTTCTTATGATGATTTGCTTGTTAAACCAGAACTAGACAGTTTAGCCGTTAACATTAAAGAATTTAAAATGCCTGAAAACAACAGCTTGCCTTTCTATCCTGTGTATGACAGTAGCAGGAATGTAGTTTGGGTAGGCGATTCTCTTATCAAAAGTGGCAGAATATTTGAATTTGATCTAAATTCAACAAAATTCATTGAACATAAAATTGATGGAATTAATATTGTGTCAGCTATCGCGCTAGATTCTGGAAATAAAATATGGTATACCGACCCAATATCAAAATCACTTGGAAATTATAATCCAAATGATAACTCTAATAATATCTATAAAATTCCAAGTCAGGGAATTATTTCTGGTCTTACAATCGACAGTTCAAACAACGTTTGGTTAATTGATTCAACTAACAATGAAGTGCTGAAATTTGATCCTGCTGTAAAGAACTTTACTTCAATAAAACTAGCGAGTGATTCACAGCCCCTAGGAATTACCATAGACAAATCAACTGGACAGATATGGGTGGCAGAAGGAGTGGGAAGGATAGCTAGTATCGATCCCAATAATTATAAAATTGATGAATATGCCCCAAGAGAGCAGAATGTCACACTTGCTACTCCTACAGGTATAATTTCCGATCCAGAAAGAGGTAACATTTACGTTTCAGAGCATGATGGTTATGCTGTATCGGTTTTTAATCCACTTTTAAAGACTTTCAAAAAATCCACTCTAGATGCTCATGGATTACCACTTGGAATGGTCTTTGATAATTACCATAACCTATGGATTGCACAACATACTCTAGATAAAATTGCAGTAATAGATCCCAGAACAGGTCAATTCCGTGAATTCAACGTACCATCTTCAAACTCTTCTGTACAATGGATAACAGAAGATTCTCAAGGAAACATAATCATGGCAGAGCAAAGAGCAAATGCGCTTGGAATTATAACAACAAATGTAAATCCCACATTAACGCAAGATAATTCTCAAGTAAATCAAGCAAACAACTTACCTGCAGGTATTCCACGTTTAGGTTTTAGCTATGCCGACATGGTGGCTCCATCAATAGCTGGATTGTTAATAGTTATTGCTTTCTTCTACTCAAAAGGTGTTACAGATCTTAAGAAAAGTGTTAGACAATTAAAAAATATCATCCAACATTAATAGAAAGATCAGCAGATAGTCTAGCTGATATTTTTAATTCTCTTTAAAACATGTTACGAGTTGAGAACCAACTCTAGTGTTTATTTATGGTATAGAAATTAATTAGGTATAGAATTGTGATGTCTTTGAATACAAAATATTTTCTTCTTTTTGCCTTGGTTGGATTTTCTGGTCCAGTGATTTTATTAGCATATGGTGATGGTCTTGCAAGTGAAACTTTACCCCCTGTAATGATCGGAAACAGAAATGTTACTCTAACGATTAGTTCTACTCCATTTTTAATAGACAACAATAATACCGGTACTCAAATAAACTTCCTTCTCATAGATGCAGACAGCCAACAGCCATTTCCCGAAGTTACAGTTTCAATTTCTGCCTTCAAAGGTGATAAAGCTCTTTTTGGGCACATTTTTAAAAGTGATAGTGGAAATTTTCTAATACGTGTATTTCCACAGGAATCTGGAGATATTTCTATAAATGAAAGAAGGGCGGTTTTTTCAGGCTTACTTGATCAACATAGTGGTAAGTATGACATAAAAGGCCCAATTTTTAATTCTGGCGGATTATACAGGTTCAAAATTAACGTATTAACAATGGGTTCATACGACAATCAAGTCAGCAAGTCATACAATGCAGCTATATCAATTCCTGAAACCGACAAATACCAAATTTATGATAAAGAGTATGGCAACCAGACTGTAACCGTTATTGCCTATTATGATCAGATTACCAATTTCAATTATGACTCTGAAAAAAAATCGATAAACTTTGTAATGCCGTTTAATTGGTCAGATGACAACATTAAACAAGTATCTGTAGTTCACCAAGAAATCAAGATCCCAAAGTCACTTGGAGATTTTTTAGTTACAAAATATGATACCTATGTTAATGGTATCAAGTTACCGGATAATGATATTACCATAGATGATTATTCCTCCGATGACAGAATTATTCATATCATATTATACAAACAAGGACTTTCAGATTTGGTAATTAAACAACCAACTTCCAAACCTGAAATTGATTATTCCATATCACCAAGTAATGAAACAGGCTTTCCAATAGTACAGTTTACAAGAAATGCACAATTTAAGGTCAGTCTGAGTTGGGATCCTCCAAAGATCGCTGCAGGCTCTAATACTTCATTTTTCTTTAAAGTATTTGATCCATATCTCGTTAACCAAACAGCCGGTGCAGTGGGTTATGATTTTTCAATAATTGCAAATCATAAACCAATCTTTCAGAAATCTGGCGTGACCACTGATTCTCAAGCAGACAATACCATAACAGTACCCATTTCAGCAGACGCCACAGGGCCAATCACAGTAGCGTTTGAAAATATAAAAGGAAATAGCTTTGCTTCAGTAGAATTTGCATCAGTTATATCTAACCCTACATCAATACCTGAATTTCCATTTAGTTCGTTGATTATTCTTTTGGTAACATTTACAACGATTATTTTATTTTCAAAACTAAGACAATTTAGTAGATTCTCTGCCTAAAACCATCACTTTCTTTTGTTTAAATGATTTTAGGCCAAGTGATCCTGCAAAAAGAATTATGGAAATCAAAACGATCATCCCTCCTGGTGCTATATTAAAGCTGTAAGATGTTAGAATTCCAGCTACTGTAGAGAAAACTGCAAAAGTCATAGAAAGTATTGCAGTTTGTTTGAACCCACGTGAAAATAACATTGCAGTCACATTTGGTATTACAATTAGCGAAGATGTAAGCAAAATTCCTACCAATTGCATTGAGATTACTACAGTTATTCCTGCAATTACTACAAGCAGATAATTGAGCTTCTCTACTTTTATTCCACTAACCTTTGCCTGTTCTTCGTTGAAAGTTGTATAAACTAACTGTCTGTATAACAGTAAAATTACAACAAGGATTGATCCAGCTAAACCTAAAATCAAAATTGTATTTTCCAAGCTGACAAGTAAGATACTGCCAAAAAGAAAACTAAACAAATTTACAGTAAAACCCCCTGCCAAGCTGATAAGAATGACTCCCATAGCAAGACCTGACGAGAGCAAAATTGCCACTGTAGCATCACCTGAAATCTGAAATCTTTGTCTAATCTTTGTAAGGCCTAGTGCACTTAAGATAGAAACGATAAAAGCTGTCCACATGGGATAGATTCCAAGAAAGAGTCCTGCGGCTATTCCTCCAAATGCAGAATGTGCAAGTGCATCACCAAAAAGTGAATGTCTTCGCAAAACCAAAAAGAGCCCCACAACTGAGCACATCAGGGCAATTGCTATGCCTGAGACTAGAGCTCTTTGCATAAAACCATAGGAGAGAATTTCAAAGCCCATTTTAGTCCTCGTGGTTATGCATATGCATCTGCATTGAAGATTCAGAATACATCTTTAGCAAGTTCTCGTTATGAAAGAATTCTTCAGATATACCATGGAAAAATAACGTTTGGTTAAGACATGCTACCTTGGTTGCAAGTTTAGCAACTGCGTCCAGATCATGTGATGACCAAATTATCGTAATGTTATCTTTTTGGTTCAAGTCACACAAAATTTGGTAAAACAAATCCTTACTTTGTAAATCTATGCCAGTGACAGGTTCGTCTAGGATAAGAATTTGTGGATCGTTGGCAAGCGCTTTTGCAATAAAAACACGTTGTTGTTGACCACCAGATAGATCTCCTATTCTTCTATGACTTAGTTCGTGAAGCCAGACTTTTTGAAGGACTTTATCAATTGTCTCCTCCTTTTGGTTTTTTGTTAAACCCATTCCAACAACTTCGGCTACAGTAGCTGGGAAATTTTTTTCAAAGACTGGCTTTTGTGGAACGTATCCTATTTGATGAAGATATTGTTTTGATTTTCTTATGTTTGCTCCAAAAAATCTAATTTCTCCTTGATAGTTATTTACTAGTCCTAGCATACAGCTAAATAGAGTAGTCTTGCCTGCGCCATTTGGGCCTATAATTCCTAAAAAGTCCTTTTCCTCTACTGAGAAACTTACCTTATCAAGTGCCAAAATATCATCGTAATTTACAGTAAGATTTTCAATCTCCGCTAGTTTCATGAGCACAATGCCTCCTTGAGATTTAAGAGATTTTGTTCCATTTTTACGATATAGTCTACGTTTTTATCAGTAACCTCTAGTGGGCTTAGGTACAGAACTTTGCCATGTATCTCATCAGCTATGACCTGTGATACTCTTGGGTTTACCGCTTCCTCGGTAAAGATTACATTTAATCCCAAGCTTTGTGCATCTTTTATTATTAGTTGTAATGTTGGCGCGGTTGGTTCTGTTTCTGGATCAAGCCCTCCAACTATCGTATGTTGATGTAGACCATATTCTTTTGAGAAATAAGAAAAGGCATCATGAAATGCAAGAAAGTCTTTTTTATCACATGCCGACAGGTCTGTTTTGATCTTGTTATCAAGCACATCTAATTTTGTTTTGTAATAGTTGGCATTTTGTTGATAATAATTTGCATTTTCTGGATCAAGCTTTATCAAACCATCTGCGATATTTTGTACTTGTTTTTTAGCTAGAACAGGATCAAGCCAAATATGTGGATCTTTTTTAGCAATCTTATCAAATCCATTCAAATCTTTTTCTAATAATGGTATGTCATTGCTTGTATCAACAATCATAACATTAGGATTTACTGACGTAATTTTTGTAATCCAAGATTCCAATCCTGCACCATTTATGACTATCATATCTGCATTTTTCATTTTTTGAATATCTTGAATTGTCGGTTCCCAGTCATGTGGTTCAATCCCGGGAGGAATTATTATGGAGACATCGATCTTCTCCTTGCCTACAGCTTTTGTAAATTGGTAAATCGGATAAAATGTAACAAGAATTTTGTGTCCATGTACTGACAAGCTTTCTGCTTTATTTTGTTCAGATAACCAAAGTGAAAATGCTGTAAGTGGAATCACAACCAAAATAGCAAGTATTGCGGCCTTTTTGTCACTATTCAACATCTCTTTTTCATTCGTGTTATTAATAAATCTACAAAAAGTTAATAATAATTACTGCTAAGCTTATAAAATACTTAATAATAATATCAATATGCCAATCATATCCATATCACTAAACGATGAAATTCTCTCTGAGATGGATAAGTTACAAAAATCCAAGGGATTTTCTGGAAGATCTGAAATAATAAGAGCTGGACTTAGGACACTTATTTCAGAAGAAAAACAGAGATCTAATCTTTCGGGCGCAATTCATGCAATATTAATGGTAATTCATAATGAAGAGTCAGAGCAGATAGTTACCGGAATCAAACACAATTACGAGGATCTCATCGGTACACATCTTCATAGTAAGATAGATGGAAACAAGTGTATGGAGCTCTTTTTGTTACATGGTCAAGCTGAAAAGGTCGATGTGATGACAAGGGATTTTCAGACAAATAGAAAAATGGATCATGTAAAGCTTGTTGCAATGTAATGAATCAGACGCCATTTTCATTTAAAATTAATGCAAGAAGTGCAGCGCGAGTATCTTTGCCATATTCAGCTTGTTTAAAGTATTTTGCTTGTTTTGTAGAATCCAAATCAGGCGAAATCTCGTCAAGACGTGGTAATGGATGCATGATTATAACATCCTCTTTCATTTTCTTTAACATATCAGGCACAATCTTGTAGCTACCTTTAACTTTGACATATTCTTCTACATCCGCAAATCTTTCTTTTTGTATTCTTGTGACATAAAGAACATCAAATTCACCGATATTTTCCTCCAAATCTGTTGATTCTTTGTAAGCTAATCGTTTTTTAATTTCATAAGTAGAATCAGCACGAATCTTTAACGCTAACGGGGAAATGAGTTGTACATCAACTTTATAGTTGCCAAGTGCATAGAGCAAAGAGTAAACCGTTCTACCGTATTTTAAATCGCCAACAATTCCTATTTTCAGGCCATCGATTCTTTTTTTCTCTTTCCAAATCGTATAAAGATCTAGTATTGCCTGAGTTGGGTGTTCTTCTGTTCCACTTCCCGCGTTTATCATTGGTTTCTCTGATACTTCGGCTGCAAACCTGCTAGATCCATCAAGCGGATGTCTCAGTACAAGAACATCAGAATAAAGTGACATTATCTTTACAGTATCAGCAAGACTCTCCCCTTTTTTGGTAGAAGAAGATGAAGCATCAGCTATACCTATTGATGTGCCACCCAATGATGCCATTGCAGCTTCGAAGCTTAGCCTAGTTCTGGTACTTGGTTCAAAGAAAAGATAACCCAAAGTTTTTCCCCTAGCAAGTTCACGCCGCTCGGTGGGGTCCATCTTGATTATTTTATCAGTTGCTTCAAAAATAGTCTCGAATTTTTTCTTATCAAAATCACGGACTGAGACAATGTCTTTTTGGAAAAAAGAATTGCTCATTCTTGTTCAATATTATATATGAGTACTATACAAAGTATTCCAATGTCTGAATCTGATCTTATAGTAAGGCGAATCAAGAATGGTACTGTGATTGATCATATTGAGGCAGGAAAAGGCCTCAAAGTTCTCAATGCACTTGAGATAGATGGGAAGGATGGCAATGTTATAACATTAGCACTAAACGTACCCAGTTCAAAAGTTGGAAAAAAAGACATCATCAAGGTTGAGAATAGGTTTCTAAAAGACGATGATACAAACAAGCTAGCACTTATTGCTCCAAAAGCTAGTGTAAACATCATCAAAGACTTTAAACTGGTTGAAAAAAGACGAGTTACTCTTCCAAATGAAATTGAACGAATTTTCAGATGTTCAAATCCAGATTGTATAACAAATAGTGGTGAAGATATTGAACCAATAATGGATGTAGTTGATAAGACAGGTCTTGTTCTTAGATGCAGATATTGTACAAGAATTCTAGATGTAAATGAATTAAAGTATTATTAGTTAATTCAAGATACAATTATTTTGTGATTTTTATTTCGTTTTTTCTTTTATTTCCAATTCGTATTGGTCATAAGTATACTTGCGTGTACTTCCAAATGGTTTGAATGCTCTTCCGTTTCCATGATAAAATTTGGAGAAAAATTCCACGTAAATCAATCTTGCTCCTTGAATACCAGGTTCAAAAACTGCAATTATTATATTGAATAGGTGACCAATGAAGAGAATCATAGTTCCAAGGACAATAAATGGTATTGAATGATGTAGAGTCTTTATGAAAATGAAATCTATTACATCAGCAAGTATTACTGAAGCTAATAGAATTCCAATAATTCTTGTGTAAGAAAGTATGTGACTAACTATAGATGGCAATTCCATTATAGCTCTAGCACCTTCTCCATAGAACATTATACCAATTCCTCCTAAAAGTAATCCAAAGTAACCAATTCCCTCTACATGACGAATTGGGTTGATGTGTCCATGATGCATTAATGCCAATCCTGTCATCACAACACCCCAGCCAAATAACACCCAGCCTATTTTTCCAATAGCGTATCGCTTTTCACCCTCTCTTAAGCTATTAAGAATACCAAGAATCAAGCCAAATGTTACCATTCCTAGGCCGATATATCCACTAATTAGCAAGAGTTTACGCAATCCCAAAATAGGACTAAAGATTGCTCCGCTCTCAGGAAGATGCATGCCAAAAGCTGAGTTAAGATAATTAAACAGATAACCATTAAGATGAAATCCAAAATACAGATTGAATAAGATTCCTAAAATAATTGCAATAATAGCACCAGGAGTCATTGCTTTTGCTAATTTGACCATCTGTCGGGGTTTCAATATAGTCAGTGCAAACTTTCTCAAGGGCTTTGGCATGATGTTGAGATTACGTTTTCCACCTTCTACTCTTCTAATTACCCATCTGCAAACAAGAAGTATCACAAGACCATAGCCTGCATCACCTACCATGATACCATAAAAGACTGGAAAGATAAGACCAAAAATCAGCGTAGGATCAAATTCCTTGCCAGACGGCATAGAATAGAATCTAATGAAGGCTTCAAACAACTTGAACCTTTTTGGGTTTGCAAATAGGGTTGGTGGATTTTCTTCAGTTTCTAATTCATAAATGATTGTTACTTTTGCATGTTTATCTAAATTAGCTTTGACCTGTTCTAGTTTTGATTTTGGAGCCCAACCTTCTAGGGCAAAAGAATCAGATGTGACTCCAAGATTATCAATGACTTCGAGTTTTTTGTTTTCTATTTCAAGCTGTTCTTCAATACAGACAATATTAGCATAATGCACTTTGGAAATTTCTGCCAATTGTCTGTCAATCTCTTTTAATTTTTGAGTTAGTTCATTGAGAACAGTTCCTTGTGATTGTTTTAATTGATCAGGTTTCCCATTGAGTTTTGGTACGGCTTCAAGTTTAACATTGTACTCTTGAACAGCAGTAGCAAGAGCGTGAGGAGGAAAGTTAGGGAAAGTAACAAGAACAATATGAGTGACTTCTTTTCCTTCTTTAGAATAAAGAAAAACGTCTTGACTGTTTACCTCTAATGCTTTCTTAAAAGCTGGGAATTGTTTTGAATCTAAACGGCCAAAGTAAGAATGTGCTGATGATAGCTGGAGTACGTTAAAATCTTCGGGAAAAAATGAAAACTCCTCAACAAGTTTGATGTTATTTTCAGTTTCGTTGATTTTAGTTAGGAGATTTTCTTTTTCTCTTTCAAGAGAAGCAACTTTAGTGTCAATATCAATTGATTTTGCTGCTTGCATCAAGTTGTTAACGGTAGGAAAACGCTGACAATGGGTAACTGGGATCGGAGGCAGAACAGTTTTGAATGCTTTAATTCTAAGGAGTTGATCTGAAACTTGTCTGTAAAGATCGTTATCACGCTCATTTTTGAGCATAGCAGCTACATTTTTGGATAATGGTTCCAATTGTACTATGCTCATATCATGTAGAACAGAAATTACAACTTGCCTGTCTTTTCTTAAACCAAGTACTGCTATCAGTGTCATTGGAACAGGTTTGAGGACCATTATTCTACACCTTTTAACAAAATATCTATAATTCCACGAATAGTTCGTTCATCCATTTGTGTCGATATGGTTTTTGATTTTGTTTTAGCATCTTCGATAATCTTTTCTACTTCAATTTCAGTTTTTTTTCTTGCTTGTTCAATGCTTGTTTCAACTAATTTGTCACCTTGTGTTTTTGCTGACTCGATTGCTTTGTCCACATCAATTTGAAAAGATTTGATATCTTCTGCTACTTTTTTTCTTAAGTTTTCGATTTCGACCTCTGCTTTTTCTTCAGCATCTTTAATTTGTTGAAGTGAATGAAGGTATTTTTCTTGTGTTGACATGTTATACTCCTAAGAAATGCTTTCCTACATACAGTGCAATAATAATTGTACCGACGATATTACCAATTTTAAATGCCCTTATAATCAGATAGAATTTTCTTTGTTGTGGATTTGCAAAATTAGCTGGCAAGTATTTCTTTCTCCCTTTGAATATTTTCTTGTTCTCTTTCACCCATCTTACGCTTAACCGTCTTTAACATGATGAATGTATCACGTTCCATTTCAGCTAGTCTAAATACAATGAATTTAACCGCACTCTCTAATCTTGGAATGAAAACGTTCTCTATTGCATTAGATTTTCGTTTTGTCTTTTCTATTTCATAGAGAAGTTTTCGTAATGTGGTTTCTTTTTCTGCAACATCAAGCACCATTTTGTGAATGTTTTGAAACGCCTTTATTGCCTCATTAATTGAAGGAGGAAGTTCTAACAAGTGCTCTGTAAGGGCTTTATCACTTTGCCCACCCTGTAATTTTGGTATACGAACTCCCATTACATTTTTTGCTTTTATTTGTAAATTACTTAGTTGTGGAATCTTCATTGCTTCATTTTCCAGTCTCATTGTACCTGCAAGCATCTCTGCCAACCTTATACTTTGATAACCCTTTACCAATTCAGATTGTAAGCCACTCCTTAACGCAACAGCAGTTTTGCTTGCGTTAAAAAATTCTAGAATTAATGCTTGGCGTTTTAGTTTTAGCAACTTCAATCCTTTTTTAGCAATAAGGATTCTTCGCTTGGTACGAATGTATTCAATACGAGTTGGACGAATGTTGATTACTGATGGCAAAGTCTAGGTACCACCCTTTGTGGCTTTTTTTCCGTACTTTGCAATGAACTCTGGTTTAATACGATTCATTTCCGATTCTGAAAGTTCGCTGAGTAATTCCCAACCAATGTCTAGAGTTTGTTCAATAGAACGGTTTTCATCTAATTCTTGGTTGACAAATTTTCTCTCAAAGTTGTTAGCAACTATTAGGAATTTCTTGTCTAAATCACTTAGAGCTTCTTCACCAACTATTGCAGCAAGTGCTCTTGCATCCTTGCCTTGTGCATATGCTGCGTAAAGCTGGTCTGCAAGTCCTCTATGATCTTCTCTTGTTCTTCCTTTTCCAATACCTTGATTCATCAAACGTGAAAGACTTGTCAGGACATCTACTGGTGGATGAATGTCTGCTCTGTGCAAATCTCTACTCATGACTATCTGACCTTCTGTAATGTAACCAGTAAGATCTGGAATCGGATGTGTGATATCATCAGCAGGCATTGTAAGTATAGGAATTTGTGTTACGGACCCATGTCGTCCCTTTATCTTTCCAGCTCTTTCATAAAGAGATGATAGGTCTGTATACATGTATCCTGGATATCCTCTTCTTCCTGGAACTTCTTCACGTGCTGCAGCGATTTCTCTTAATGCTTCACAATAGTTTGTCATATCGGTAATAATGACAAGAACATGCATATCTCGCTCATAAGCAAGAAATTCTGCTGTTGTTAGAGCAAGTCTAGGAGTAAGTATACGTTCCATAGAAGGATCAGATGACAGGTTCAAAAATAGTGCGGCTCTTCCAAGAGCTCCACTTTCTTCAAATTGCTTTATGAAAAAGTTTGATTCTTCACTTGTAATTCCTATTGCAGCAAACACAACAGAAAAGTTTTCAGAACCAGCAAGAACTTTGGCCTGTCTTGCGATCTGTGTAGCAAGTAAATTATGTGGAAGACCAGAACCAGAAAATATTGGAAGCTTTTGACCTCTTACAAGAGTATTCATTCCATCAATGTTTGACATTCCTGTTTGGATGAATTCTGAAGGTTCCTCTCTGGCGTATGGGTTGATACCAGAACCTACAAGATCAACTTTTTGTTTAGATACTATTTTTGGTCCATTATCTCTAGGATTTCCTAATCCATCAAATACTCTTCCTAGCATTTCATCAGAAACTGACATCATAGCAGTCTCACCAGTGAATTTTGTTGAAGTTCCAGAGGTGGTCATGCCAAGGGTTGGACCAAAGACCTGAACTACTGCCAAACCTTGTCTAGTATCAAGGACCTGTCCTTGTCGTCGCTCGCCATTAGGAAGTTTTATCTCAACCATTTCGCCATAAGCTGCATTATCTATACCTTCTACAAATATCAGCGGACCTGAAATTTTTGTTAGTGTCTTGAATGCTACACCAGACATCTATGTAGTCACCTCAATCATCAGAGTATTGAACTCTTTTTGCATAGTAGTGAATGTATCATCAACCAGTTTCACTACTTGATCTTCTTTAGTCCATTTTATTCTTGAGATCATTTTTCTTGATTCTAGTGCACCGATCTTTGATGATGTTGCACCTTTCTTTATCGCATCACCTTCTCTTCTACCAAATTCCAAAATTGTTCTAAGTAAAAGATATTGTTTTTTAATTGATGTATAAGTGTCAACTTCATCATAAGCACTTTGTTGCAGATAATCTTCTCTAATGGATCGTGCAGTATCTAAAACACCTTTTTCTGGTTCTGGTAATGCATCATAACCTACCAATTGAACAATTTCTTGCAATTCTGATTCTCGCTGCAAAATTTCTAGAGCCTCTTTTCTTAGGGCAATCCAATCATTTGCGACGTTGTTTTTGTACCACTCTCCCATATTATCAGCATACAATGAATAACTTGTAAGCCAGTTGATAGATGGAAAGTGTCTTCTTGATGCCAAGCTTGCATCCAAAGCCCAGAAAACTCTTGTAACTCTTAGTGTATTTTGTGATACTGGTTCTGAAAAGTCACCACCGGGAGGTGAAACTGCACCTACCAAAGTCAAGGAACCTACTCTTTCTTCTGGAGAAATAACAATAGCCTTTCCTCCTCTTTCATAAAATTCTGCCAATCTCCTTCCAAGATATGCTGGATACCCTTCTTCACCAGGCATCTCTTCTAATCTTCCTGAAATTTCTCTAAGTGCTTCTGCCCATCTAGAGGTACTATCTGCCATCAAAGCTACACCGTATCCCATATCACGATAGTATTCACCCATCGTGATTCCAGTGTAGATACTTGCCTCACGTGCAGCTACTGGCATGTTTGAAGTATTAGCAACAAGTATTGTACGCTCCATCAGTGGACGTTTTGATTTAGGATCTTCTAGTTTTGGAAAGGTTGACAAAACTTCGGCCATCTCGTTTCCTCTTTCTCCACAACCCACATAGACAATGACATTACTGTCTGCCCATTTTGCAAGTTGTTGCTGAGTTACTGTTTTTCCACTTCCAAAAGGTCCTGGAATTGCGGCAGTGCCACCTTTTGCAACTGGGAAGAATGTATCCAAAACGCGTTGACCTGTAAGTAATGGTTCTTCTGGTGGAAGTTTGCGAAGCACTGGTCTTGGTATACGAACAGTCCACCAACTTGACAAACCAATTTCTACCTTTGAGCTGTTTGTCTTAACTGATGCAACAATTTCATTGACGTTGTACTTTCCCTCAGATATGTCTGTGAGTTCGCCTTCAACATTATGTGGAATCATAATTTTGTGCATTATCAATGAGGTTTCTTGAACTTCACCAATAATTTCACCTGGAGAAACATGATCACCTTTTTTCTTTAATGGAACAAAATCCCATTTTTTTGTCTGATCAAGAGCAGGAATGATATTTCCTCTGCTTATAAAGTCACCACTTTGTGCTCGTAAAACATCAAGTGGTCTTTGAATACCATCAAAAATTGAAGTTAAAAGTCCTGGCCCAAGCTGTATTGAAAGCGGACGTTTTGTATTGATGACTTTTTCACCTGGTCTTAAACCAGTAGTATCTTCGTACACCTGAACTGTAGCTTTGTTACCTTCTAAACGAATTATTTCTCCTACTAGACCAAGTTCCCCAATTCGTACAACATCAAACATTTGTGGCCCTTCAAGACCACTCGTTATAACGACAGGTCCAGTAATTCTAGAAACTATACCATCTGTCATTCATCATCAACTTCCTTGAATATTAACCCCCAATACCCTTTTTGCTAATACGGATATTGACTCTTCTTGAATATTTCCCTGTAGTGAAGGCATGAATAATACCAGTGGTTCGATAGAGGCCTCGATCTTTGCTCTAAATGTATTTGGCAGTAAATTACGAACAAATTCGCTTGCAATAATCAGACCAAATTTCCCAGATGAAAAAAGTTCTTGCAATGTTTTGTTAGCATCTTCCTTACTTACAATAAATGTATCATCCATTCCAAGAAGTCGATATCCAATGACGAGCTCACGCTCTCCTATTACCGCAATCCTTCCACTTGATTCTGTTTTCTGTTTAGACATAATTTCACTCACTTAGCAACATTGAACTTATTTGTTCAGTTGATAGATTGTAACGTTTTCCATAGGCGATCCTTTTAATGTTTTCACGTTCATACTCTGCATTAATTATAAAGTAGAACACTGTTCCAATAGAAAGTGCGATATTTTTCAATTTTTTGACATATTGTATGTTTATGAATTTGTCAAGTGCCACTTCAAAATCAATTAAACTTCGTGTCTTCTTGTATTGTGCTAACGCATAGATTAGAGTAAACCGATTTTCAACTCTTCCGGCTATTTCTGCAGAATCCTTTACTCCGTAGATATCCATTAGTTCATTCATAGGGATACTTCCTCCGTCGATAAGATGTCTACTGACTAGTTCTTTATCCAAATTCGCTTCTTTGCCTTTCATAAGATTTAGTATATTTTTCTTATCTATCTCTGCTCTGAAAAATTCCCTTATCATGCCTTCGTCCCCTTGGAAGAATTTTAGAGATTCAAGTAATGTTTGATAATAAAATTTTTGTAATGCATACATCATAGGTCCAAGATCACTAGTCTTTCGGTATTCTTCCAAATGCTGCATTAGGACTGTACCATAGTTGTATTTCACAAGTTGATTTACTACACCCTCTACACCTGTTTGTGAAAGTATTGTCTTCATCTCATCATGTGCAATATTACCTGCAGAAATTCCTGCTGGTACGTTACGGCTAGAGACTAGGAATGATTCTGTCTCAGTGATTGTTCTCCCTATACTTTTTGAAGAAAGTATCAACTCAATATTGTAGATATCCCATTTTGACAAATAGGCTCTGACTGCAGACTTGCCATTAAACGGTGTTGCCTCTAATGCAATTTTATTAACTTGAACAAGGTGACGGTTCAACGCAACTTCTAAAATTTCTGAAGGTTGGTAAACAGATGCAGCTTTTTCGATCTCTGGCCCATACCATGTTGATTCTAATATTTTTGCCATTTCAACATCATCTTTTGCTTTTAGGAGATTTTGCATTATCTCTTTGGTAAGAAAATTCATCGATATTGTTTGTAGCCTTCCAAAAGAAGATGAATATTGTGAGGTTGGCATTATAATGTTCTCTCCGTAAGAAAACCTTTCACTTCATCTTCATGAGTTCTTAAAAGTTCTTCAAATGTTAGATCTAGTTCCTTTGTTCCATCTTTATTTTCTGCAACTATTCCACCCAAAGTTTGAATTGGGGAACCAATGGTTACTCCCATTTCTTTTAAAACTGTACGGTCTTCTTCACGGCAATGAACTGTAATATTTTGATCTAATTTTTTTTTTGAAGTATTCACCATAGTCTCTAATGTTTTTTTGTACTTTGGTATTTTTGTATAATTCTCTATTTCTTGTTTAATGACATTAAAAGCAGATTCCAAGTTTGCGTTAATGGCATCAAAGAAAATTTTTTTTGCTTGTGATCTGGCTGACTCGATTATTCTCGCAAATTCTCTTTCGGACTTTAATTTTGCCTCGTTTGCAAAACGTTCCTGTATTTCTTTGATTTGTGCGTCTCTTTGGTTTTGTATAGCAGTTCCTTTCTCATCAAGTTCTCTGTTAAGATTTTCTAGATCCCTTTTTTTCCTATTCTCTATCTCAAGGAGAAAGGTCTCTATGCTCATTATGAATTCCACTATAGTATGCCAAGTAACAGAATAATTCCTAGCACGAATCCAATGATCCAAAGTGTTTCAGGAATGACAAAGAAGAACAATACCTGACCAAATTTTTCTGGCTTTTCAGCTATGATACCCATGCCAGCAGCACCAATTCCTTGTTGTGCATTACCAGTACCGATCAAACCTCCAGCTATTGCAATTGCAGCAGCAATAGCTAACAAAGGCTTTGTTAAACCTGTGTTGGCGGTTGCTGATTGCGCAAATGCTGGTGTTGTAAAGAATGTAGAAAGTGCGATCGTCAAACCTGCAACTATTATAATAAAGGATAACTTTGAACGTCTGTTCAGCATCATCAAGTATGGCTCATTTAGAGAGGCTATATTAATCTAATTTTTGCAATTGCAGATCTATTTTTTTAAAAAAAGTATGAATTTTCAAATAAAGATCTAACTCTGAATTCTGGATAATTCTAGAATCACTATTCTTCCAGATTTAGAACCTACAGAAATAGAATCGATGTGAAATTATTGTTCTACAGGAAGATCTGATCTATTTCCCCATTCGCCCCAAGAGCCAACATATACTTTTACATTTTTGAATCCAAGTTTTTTGAGAGCTAAAAATGAGTTTGCTGCCCTATATCCCCCTTGACAATATGTTACCATTTCTTCATCTTTGGGCAATTTGTAAAGCTTGGAAAGAGATTCATTTTGTTTCATCGTACCGTCTTCTTCTATGTTAAAGGTCCAATCTATGTTTATTGCGTTTGGAATGTGACCCCTTCTTGCAGCTCGGATTACTGTTCCGTTGAATTCTTCCTCTGCTCTTGCATCTACAAGTTTTATTTTGTTTAGATTTTTTCTAATGTACTCAAATCCGGCAAATACATCTTTGTTAATTTTTCCAGAGAATTTGGCAGGTTTGAATCCATTTGTTTTAATTTCTAAAGGCAGGCCAAGACTCTTCCATTTTTTTATTCCACCATCAAGCATAAAGGCCTTCTTATGTGAAAAATAAATCAAAAGCCACACCCCTCTTGCTGCACTCATTCCAGAAACATAATCATAAAACACAACTGTCTTTTCTTTTGTTACTCCAAGAATAGAAAGAAGTTTTCTCATTTGCATGTTAAATGATCTCATACCTTCTTTACTGGTATCAAACCAATGATAATAAAAAAAATCCAAATTAACTGCACCAGGTACATGTCCTTCAAAATAATCTTTATAGGATCTTGTATCAACTAGAATCAAATTAGGATCATCAAGCATTTTGAAAAGGTCATTTGCGCAAATGAACATAGATTAGATGTAAATTAGGTGATGTAAATTCATTTCATATCGTAATACATGATTCTAATAATTGAAATGAAAATAGCTTTTGTTCCTTTAACTGAAATTCTTCGTGCTATGTTTCATTTTATAAAATTTCTTTGTATGAAAAAACTAAACTTTATGATACAACTAATACCAGAATGTTTTCAACATATTATGAAAAATACAAGAAAATATTAAATTATTATAATATTCTGTAAAAGCATATATTGATATATTTGGGCATAACACGATACTAACACAATATGAGAATTCCAAATCAATATTCTTTTGTACGAAATAATCGTATTCCATTCCCTCAGCATTGTAATATTTGGACAGAGTGATATTCTATGAAACAAAAGATGCCAAATCCTCAATTATCAGTCTTTCAGACCTTCAAGACAAAAGGCAAAGAGCTTACAGGCGAAGCAATGCGCCAAAGAGGAATCATAATGCATCTTGCCCTTGAAACTATTCCTACAAGGAAAACAAGAACTACCATAGCACGCAACCTTGCTGAAAAAAACGGAACAACCTGGCAAAATATCTATTCTGGAATTTTTAGGGATTTGGACGAAATTTTACTTCCTCTTGGAATTGTAGAAGAAGCTGGAAGATTGCCAATTAAACGTGGTCCAAAAGCATTACAAGAAGAAGGAGTACCATATTATCAACTGACCGAAGGCGGTTTACTTGTTGCAGCATCTCTTGAAGAAATGGGAAAAGAGAGAGTAAAAATAGTTGAGCAATTTTTTGAAAAAAATTCTAACTCAAAAGATAAAGATTTCAAAAAATCGATTTTATTACTTTTGAATGTTGCACCAATCTTTGTTTCTTCAATACTTAGAAAATATGTAGAAGCATATAGTATTGGAAAGATAGAACATCTGGTTCCATTTGATGCAACTAGCGTTAAAAATGCTCTTGATGAAGCAATAATAATTCAAAGAGAGCTTTTGGAAGGGTTTATCACCTTATCAAATGCAGATAGAGAACCAGTAATTAATTTCCTAAAAAGCATATAGGCTAATCTCATTAACATTAAAATCCTTTTCCAAAAGAGCTTGATAATATTGATAGATTTATCTAATACTATTATGGATGATCATTTCCTATTGGTTACATACTATGAGGTAGTGAGAAAATTAGATGTCAAATGATTTAATCAGGTCAGTTCTTTATTTGATAGAATCAAGAAAGGGAGATGTTGGAAGATTAAACTATATTTTGAATACGCTTCAAGATGGAAAATCTCTCTTTGCATCAGATAAAAAATATTTAGATACATTAATTTCAACATATATTGATTCTACGAAAAAACAGGAGATTGGCATATCAACAGGCAATGATTCAATAAATGAATTACGAAACGAGTTACAAAAAGTAAACGAGAGACTTGCAAGATTAGAAAGAAGAGGATATAAAAAACACATTGGTAGAAAAGCCATTTTCTTTTTTGTAACATTCTTTGTTAGCTGGCATGCTATTATTCAGATTATCAATAATATATCAAATGGAATTATGGTCTATCAGAATACGCAAGACCTCAATCGGTACGTTTTTCCCTTGTATCAATTAAAAGTCGTGATTCCCTCTCAGTTTGGAGCAAATGTAGATCTTGGAATCATGTATGTGTGGGACGGCATGATGATTGCGTGGGTTATTTTGGGTTTCATTTACTTGGTGAAATTTATCAGATCAAGATACAACCCAACAAAATGATCCTTTTTCTTTGATTCTTTAGAAGGTAAATTTCAAAGGTAACTGAATTGAAATTCTATAGTATTGTACAAAAATCTGGTTTTGTAAATTAGATTTTATCGAGTAAAATTAAAGTCAACTGAACCTGGATGACCACTGAGAACGGTGTTTGTGTTATAAAATGCCTGACCTATAATATTCCATTTTGTATCACTTTTTTGTAGTGCAGACCAAAGTTCAGGATTATTACCAGTGTTTTCTATTGTAACTTTACCATCCATTTGGTTTGTATAACGCGCTACAAGTGTGTAATAGTTTGAACTTACCCAAGCACCTTCAAGTTTTTGTCCAATTTGACCATGACCTACCAAGACACCATTTTCATAAAGATCATAGGTTATTGCTTCTAGAATGACTGTAACATCATTTGGATTTAAAACATCAAACTTTGTAACTATGGTTGCTTTGTTATCAGTAGATGATAAAACCGAAGTTCCATTCATCGTGACAATAATTGGTTGTATTTCTGTAGTGGTTGCCCTTAGTGCCCCTGGGATTTGGGTGTTTTCTTGAATGTTTTTTAGAAAACCAGAACTGGGAAGTATCGCAACTACAACTGTGATTGCTGCAAGTACTCCAACTGCTACACCAATCAATAATTTTTTGTCCAAGGTTTACTGTTAGAATTTGTTCTTTACATAAATGTTAAGCGGCAAAGGCTTTTAGTCAAAGCTTGGAAGGTAATTTTAATGCAGTATCATCAGGCTGTAAGGATAGGACAAGAAAGGGCAAGAAAATCTCAGATGAATCTATTCTCCCATGCAGGTTTTGCTATGCTTACAATAACAGTAAAAAAATCAGAGGGAACATTTGTGCCTGTGGGCGAGCAAGAATTTGTGGCTGTTGTTCAAAAACCAGATGGCTGGATTACTGTAATAGTAGATGAAGAAGGATATGCCAAGGCCCAGTCCAAAACTTTGAACGAAAATGAAGCAAAGGAAATTATGAAAAAAGCTATTACTGCAGGAATTCCTGAATATACAGGAAAAGTCAGGTTAGTATAATTTCGGTCCCTTCAGGAGAACCTTTAATTGCTTTTCCCAAAGTTTTGATATCTGCCTTTATGATTCGTGTCTTAATTTTGGAACGTTCAATTACTTTGAGTGCGATAATATCCATCAAGTCGTAGCCCCCAGCAACAGATTCTTGATGTACAAGCATGTTGCGAAGTTTTTTCAGCTCGATTCGCTTGAATTTTTTTGCATTTTTATTCTTATTTGGATCTGAATCGTAGACTCCATCAACATCGGTGGCATTCAAAAAGATAGACGCTCTGACCTTTTCTGCAATAAGTGCTGCTGTTGCATTGGTACTTTGACCAGGGTACAAACCACCAGTTATTACTATTAATCCACTATCTGCAGCATACATGACTTCTTTTAGATTTGTTGGAGGATGGGGATATGCTTTATCCTGTATGGCGTAGATCAAAAGTTTAGCATTAAGTCTTGATACTTCGATACCAAGTTCATCAAGGGTGGACTCGTCTGCACCGGAAGATCTTGCATGTGAAATGTAGTGTCTTGCAATTTTGCCTCCTCCAGCTATAATAATTGGTTGACAGATCTTTGATATCCTAGTGAAAAATGCTGCATAATCCTTGAGTGTTTTTGGATCATCCATGCTAAACAAGCTTCCGGACAATTTGATAACAATCCGTTTTCTCATAATTTGTTTTCACCAAGGATGATCTGTGCTGCAATTTCAACCTTTTTTCTGTTTTTTTGTGCTGTATAAACTCGTAATATGTTCATAAATCCTGCGATTGCAGAAACAAGTGGTATCTCTGATATTGGAAGTTCATATGCTTCCTTGGAAAGTTTCCCTTTTTTTGATGTAAGTATTATTGATTCTGATTCTTTTTTTGCTGGTGTAAGGGGTATGGATGGGGTCATTGATACATCAATAAAAATTTCTGACTCATCTACTTTGGATTTTTTAGAAATTTCTTTTCTCAAACCAGATGTTTTTACTTTGTCTATACGGTCATTGCGTGTAAGAATTTTTTCAAAGACACATTTGAGCAATCTACGTTCTTGATAGTCCTTTGCAAGCTGTCTTGCTCTTTTAAGATCTGAAGATTTTTCTGGAAGAGATATTAGTTTCGAAATTACAAATTCGTCAGTCAGTTTAATGTAATTATCAAGATTATTGGAAGTAAGCTCAAGTTCATCATCTGCAAGATTAATTGATTCTAGCAGCATTACTTCTGCAGATCGTACAGTTTTGTGATAATAAACAGCCTTAAACATCTGGTATCGTGAGATCATCATTGACTCAAAAGAATAAAGTGCAGATCTATCAAGCGAGAGTTTTTTTTCGTGTACATCAAGGGAATGAATTATTCTTTTAAAATCTATCTTAGCGTGTTCTGCACCAGTAAAATATCCATCCCGTGGTAGATAGTCCATCATATCTGCACTAAGACCACCAGATATGATTTCATTCATAAATTGATATTTTGAATTACCAAAGGCAAGATTAGATAAAAACTTCTTATCAAAACCTGATTTTGATAACAAATCTCCAATCTCAGTTTGTAATATTAGCTTCTTGCCAATTTCTTCATGGGAAATTTGTCTTCTTTTTTGTAAAACTTCGTCAAATAAATGAGAGAATGGTCCATGGCCAATGTCATGTAAGAGACCTCCCAACCTCAGATTTGCAACATCATCTGAATTCAAAAATCCTTTATCTTTGAGTACTGTTGCTGCTTGACCGGCAAGGTGTGTTACTCCAAGTGAATGCTCAAATCTAGAATGCTGTGCACTTGGATAAACTAGATGTGCACCTGCAAGTTGTCTTATTCTTCGCAACCTTTGAAAAATTGGACTATCTATTAATTTGATTTCAGATTCATAAATTCTGATAAAATCATGAATTGGATCAACAATTTCTAAATATTTTTTTGTCATTTTTTATTTCAGATACCGTAGAGCTATTTCCTTGATAGAATTGTGGGCTTGTTCTTGAGTTTGAGAAGCATTTATTATTTTCCAGCCAAACTTTTTTGCCAATGTTCGATAAGTATGAATTATTTTTTGTGCAAATTGTTTGTCCTTTTCGAATTTATCACGTCGGGTTCTTTTGCGTGTGAATGAATCTTTTGGTCTTACATCAAGAAGAATTACAAGATCTTCTTTTGGGAGACCAGCGTCAAGATTTGAAAGCCATTTTAAATCTAGACCATTTGCCATGCCATAAACTAGATTAGATTGGTAATACCTATTCATTATTAGAATATAATTTTTTGAGAGAGCTTCTTTTATTTCCTTTAATTTTTCCCATCTGTTTGCAGCAAGTAAACAATGTATTACTTGCGGAGGAAATTTTCGTTTTCCACTAAGGTAGTACTTGATTTCTTTTCCTACTGGAGTGTGATAATCAGGGAAGTTAAAAATTTTACATTTTAATTTCTTTTCTCTCAAAGATTTGGCTAAAAGTTCGGATTGAGTTCTTTTTCCTGCTTGATCAATCCCTTCAATAACTATAATCATTAGATTGTAATTAAATTGGGAAGTAGATAAATTGTGAATCTACTATAAGGTTTATAACCAAAAAAGACTTTATTATATCAAAAATGGGCTTGGCACATTATATGGTAAAAGAAGTCATGAAAGAAATAAGCAACAAATCAAGGGAATTTTACGAGTTTGTACTCCCACCAATAGATATACAGCTTGAAAATGACAACCTTGTAGTAACTGTTGATCTTCCTGGTTTTGACAAAAAAGATATCAAATTAAGGATAAGTGGAAACATCCTTTCAATAAATGCAAAAAGAGAAACCGATCACGATGGAACCGTAATCTGGCATCAAAGGCCACATGCAATTGATAAAAAAATTCGACTTCCGGTTGACGTAAATGAAGGTGAGGACCTTGAAGGTTCAGCAAAATATCACAACGGTGTTCTTACTCTAAAAATTCCAGTAAAACACGGAAAGGATATTGCAATAGAATAGCTAACGTTCTCGCATTAGAACTGCAGCCAACATTATAACCACAGAACCAATCATCCCAAGTTCTCCTACAAGTTGGTTACTTCCATAAAGTACTGTTGAACCAACAAAGACTGCTGCAGAGAGTATGCTTCCAGAAAGCAAGGCATTTCTGGATGATTTTTGTGGTTGATTCTGAAAAGATCTTTTGTCCTCAAGATATTGTTTGAGCTCTGGTGCAATAGCAATAACGTCATTAATTGATTTTGCAAACTTGTTAAATGAAATTTTTAGCTCTTCAATGTATGCGTCTTTGACGAGATTTTCTTCTTCCAAAATATTTTGTAAAACGTTGATGAATCTGAAATTAACTTTATGAGTATGATAAATTCCCTCAAGTATAGATGCCATTCTCATGTAAAGTGCCAGATGCTTTGGAAGCTTGAATGGAAACCTGCTCATTGTCTTGTTTGCAAGCTCTATGAAAGCCTTAACTTCCATTTTATCTACTTTGGTTCCATGCATTGTCTGAATTGACATCGCTAGTCCTTTTTCAATAATAGAACGGTTGTATCCAGGAAGCAGCATTCCAAGATCATCCATAGCAGCAACTGTTCGTGGAGGATCCTTTTCCACAAGTGAAAGATATAGCCTGATTAGCTTAAGGCGGGTTTCATTGTCTAGTCTGCCTACCATACCAAAATCATATAGAATTAAGGAACCATCGTTAGCTACTGAGATGTTACCAGGATGGGGATCTGCATGAAATATGTTATGATGTAACAGCATTGTAAAAAAGACCTTATGGACTCTAACTACTAGCTGTGCCCTGTCTAGCCCAATGTCATCGAGTGCTTTGACATTGGTTATTTTTATTCCAGGTATGTACTCCATGGTAAGTACATGTTCTGTTGAGTGGTCATCTATTACTGAAGGAATTATTACTTTGGGATATGCACGAAGGTTTCTTTTAATTGTCTTTAGATTTTCAGATTCGATTCTATAGTTCATCTCCTCATGGATTGTTTCGATAAACTGTGCAAGCATTGCGTCTGCTGAGAAACGCAGGTTTGGATCGACAAACTTCATTGCAACAGGAATAATTTTTTTAAGAATGCTGATATCTTCTTCTACGATTTTGTCAATGTTTGGTCTTCTTACTTTTATAACTACGTCTTTTTCTTTAATTCTGGCAAGATACACTTGGCCAAGTGAAGCGCCAGAAATGACATTAGTGTTGATGTAATCAAAGTTTTGTTCTAGCGGTCCAAGATCTTTTTCTATAATTGGTTTTACTTGATCAAATGGTGCGGCTGGTACATCATCTTGAAGTTTGGCAAGCTCTTCCAGGTATGGTTGTGGCAAGATATCAGCTCGTGAAGAAAGCCATTGACCAAGTTTTATGTAAACAGGACCTAATGATACAAAAGTATTGAGGATCTTGTGAGCATTTTTTCTATATCTTTCAACGTTAATGTTTTTACCTTGTTTTCTAACCCATTCTCTTCTATCTTTTCTTAGAATCAAGATAAGAGGTATGATTTTGAGAAAAATCCTAATAGTTCTTAGTTTTGAAATGACAAATTCCCCCTAAAAATTTTTGATCTTTTTAGTAAAAGAATATCCAAGATAGCCAAGTACTACAGATGCCAAAAGTCCTCCAAATAATGAAGTGCCCTTTGCAAGCTTTGAATTTTTTTGCCTTTTGTAGATTTGTGATGCAACATGTTTTCCTCCAAAAAATGCCGATGCAAGACCAATTACTATTTCAGGAGCATCTGCCATAAGATGGCCAAGCGGATCTTTGCGTGGATCAACCTTGTCCATATGAACAAGATATCTGTTACTGTATTCTCGTATGTGTAAGTTACCGTATCGATATTGTTTTTCTGCACTGTTTTTTTGCCCTAGTTTTGTTTCCCCAGCCTCTTCAAGCATGAAAGGTCTGATCTCTTTTGGGACCTCAATTTCATCCCACGTCATGAACAAAAATTGTGTGCACTAAATATAACTTTAGCTTGAATTTTCTGTTACTTTCTTTGTGACCGAAATTTTCGCCTTGCGTATTTTGAATACAATTCCTCCAATTCCAGCTGCTACAGCCACAAGAATAACAAGTTGAATTTGGGAATTGTCGTTTGTTTGAGGATTTGGGTTTGCTAAGGTTATGGTTTCCTGCTGTGTTAATGTATGTGGTTGTAAGAGCGAATCCTTGTATGTTATAGTGACAACTACCTTGTGTTCTCCAAATGTTGGTTTACCATTGAATTCAATTGGAACATTAAATGGAACTGGGGCATCAGTATCTAAATCGCCAACATAATAAAATGATTTTTTGATGTTAGAGTTATCAACTGATTCTATAGTTACAGTAGCAAACTGTCCTTTGATGTTTCCTTGATTTAGAATGTTACCTATGATATTTTGATGGCCTGCTATATCCATTACATTCACTCCATAAACTGAGATGTCAATTAATCCTAGAATATAAGTGGCAATGTTTTGTTTTTCTATTACTGTTGAACCATCTTTAGTATATTGAAGGTTAACATCAAAGTTGACAGATTGTCCTTCAATATTTCTATCAGCAAAGATCGGAATCTTAATTTCAGTCTTTTCTAATGGATTAATCTCTTTTACAAACCATCTTGTGTCTTCCAGTATCTTCAGATCATTAGAGTTTGGTGTGAGAGATATTGCTATATCAGAAATTTTTGATGCTGAAAGATTTGTTATTCCCAAAGTAAAGTCTTGCATTACGCCCATGTTAACATAGGGAGGTGCAGAAATTTTAATTATTGATGCAGTGCTTGCAGGACCTACAATGAAATCAATGGTTCTTGATGATGTGACTTGGTTTCCCTGTCCATCAAAATATGTGACATTGACTGGAAGATGTATTGTTTTGTCTGCTATACTTTGTGGTACAAAGATCTTAAAGGAAAATGAATTTGTTGATTGTGGTGCAACCGTACCAATATTCCAGTGATTTTGATCAATTACAATATTCTCTAGATTGGTTGTTGACTGTGTACCTGTAGTTGAACTTGTTGGTGTGTTTTGGAGAACAATGTCAACATTAGACAAAGGTGCTGTACCAACGTTTGAGACTTGAACTATTACTTGGTTGTTGGTAGCAGGTTGGAGAAATGGATTTTCGCCTCTTAGGTTAAGTACACTCTTTCCTGTAACCTTAAAGTCAAAATCAAAGAAATTGGTATGAACTCCATTTTCTCTTACTCTGGAATACGTTACTTGGACTGTTCCTGTATAGGAATGAACGTTTGTGTTCTTATCTACATTTACAAAAAAGGTAAGGATAAAGGACTGTCCACTTGCTGCAACCTGAGTATTATCTGCCTCTATTAGACCGGCGTTTGCGCTAGCTGAAGAAAACCCTACAGGTAAACTAAGTAGTCCCTTGATGCCTGCAATGTCCTCTGATCCTACGTTGGAAAATACTATGGTAAATGGTACGTTTTTGTCCCCTGGTTGAACCTCAATTTTTCCCGAGGATGTTCCGAAATATGCATCAAGAAATTTTATGTCGGTAAAACCATGAGCAAATGGTGAAACTCCTGGTTGAAGATGTTCTGGAGCATCAGCAAAGCTTGGAATTATTATTTGCCCTGCTAAAAATATTATAGCTATAACAATAGTTTTGTGGATCATTTTACTGTTGGAACCTCCGTTATTTCATCTTCAACAATTCTTCCGTCTTTAATTGTAATGACTTTGTCAACATCACCAAATTGTTGGCGATCATGCGTTACTACAATAAAGGTGTGTCCAAGTTTTCTGTTAAGAGACTTCATTAGCTGAACAGTTGTTTCTGCAGATACCGAATCTAGGTTTCCTGTCGGTTCATCAGCTAAAACTATTGTTGGTTTATTAACAAGAGCTCTGCAAATAGCTACTCTTTGCGCTTGACCACCAGAGACCTTGTTTGAGTATTTGTTCATCTGATCTTCTAATCCTACGGTTTTTAGTAACAACTTTGCATCTTCAATTGCATTTGTATCAGCTTTTTGAATTTGTCTTGGAAGAAGAACATTTTCTAGCACTGTTAAATCTGCAAGTAGATTTAAAAATTGGAAAATAAATCCGAGTTTGGAATTTCGAAATGATGAAATCTGATTATCATTTAAAGTAGAAGTATCCAATCCATCAATGAAGACTTTGCCATTGGTGGGCCTATCCAAAAGGCCAATCATGTTAAGTAGTGTAGATTTGCCAGAACCAGAGCTGCCCACAATTAAGATGAATTCGCCTTTTTTTACAGAAAATGACACATTTTTTAATGCGTAAATAGCTGTTTCTGCTTCACCGTATATCTTGTCTACTCCACGTACTTCAAGAACCAAATCAGGCAAATCTCATAGCCTCCACTGGTTGTAGTTTGGTCGCCTTGTATGCAGGATAAATTGATGCTACTACTGCAAGTAAAAATGCCATAATGTCTGTCTGCAATATTCCAAGCCAGTTGTACGATACCTCTAAGGCTAAGCTTCCTTGGAATGTCATGTGTGTCTCTTTGGCATAAGCGGTATACGATACACCTAAAATTGTCCCAAGACCTGCTCCTATACCACCTATGACCATTCCTTGGAAGATGAATATTATTAGAATGTCTTTTCTTCTTGAACCAATTGCTCTCATTATACCTATCTCACGTGTCTTACTTGTGACTTGCATCATCTGAATGGTTACAACAGCAAATGCAGAAGACATCATGCCAAAATATCCAACCAGATTGATTAGTGCTATACCTGATCTGAATCCACTAAGTGTTGTCTGTGCAGATTCTTCAATTGTTTGAGCTTTAAAGTTGTCTGCACGGGTTGGAAATGCCCTAAGAAAAATATCTTTAACTTCTTGATCTTTTGTTGGATCATTTAGTCTAACCATAATCGATTGGCTTTCATGAGGTCTTCCTAGTATTTCTCGCAAAGTATCAATATTCATAATAACACTATTATCAAGACCTAGAGAACCAGCAGTCCCTGTGATTCCTACTACAGTAAATCGCCTTAGCTGATCTACACCATTTCTATCTTTGAATTTTAATTTTACACTATCACCAACGTGTGGGTTTCCAAGATCTCGTGTAACTATAGCACCAAGAACAATGGAATTTCTTGAAGAAACATACTGCCCATCTCCAACTGTTTTATACATTGTTGATGCTTTAGTATCTAAAACTGGATCTACACCTATGACTGGAACAGAATAATCTCTAATTGTCTGACCAGATCCTGTTGCATTAATTGATGCATTAGCTTCAAGTCGTGGCGCAGCAGCATCTACATAAGGAATTCTTTCAAGCCAGTTTACTAACATTTTATCTGATTTTGTTATAAAATTTTCTTGCCTTGTGATATAGATGTGTCCAAATCTGTAGTTTATCTGGTCACGTACAATGGCATTATACAGACCTTGAAAGATAACAACGTTAACCTGTACCACTAAAATAGCAATAGCAACAGCAAGACTTGCTGCAATCAGACTTCCCCTACGTCTAGTAATAAAGCGCAAGCCTACTTTGGCTCTATAATCCATATGAATATTAGAATAGTCCGATATTTATTGTTTTAAGTTGATTTATATTATAAATACGACAATTATATATCTAAGATGTATCTATTATAATAAATGAATGTGTATGAGTAGTAAATATGGACAAAATTGACATACAGATTCTTTCATATCTACTGAATAATTGCAGGACTCCAGACAGACAAATTGGATATAATATTGGTATTTCTGGTGGAGCAGTGAAATCAAGAATTCAAAAAATGATAGATAAAAAAATTATCGAAGAATTTACTCTAAAAATAGAGCCGCCCATTTTGGGATACAGTGTTCTTTACTTTGTTGTAACCGGAACCGATCTGCAATACATTTTAGACCAGGTCAAGCTAATTGGAGAACCATTTTTTGTTGTTCCCTGCGTTGGGAGCGTAACTGTTTGTAGTATAGTTGTAAAAGGAGATCCTAATCAGAAAATGGAGCTTGCAAAAAAAATATTGCAAGATGTTAGAGTACTACAAATTTTTGAAGCAAAAAATCCTGGTATCAGATCTGACATGACAAAGACTGATCTTGAAATAATAGAAATTTTATTAAAAGATCCTAGATTAAGGATTGAAGAGATTGCAAAGTTGGCTGATCTCTCTACAAAAACTGTAACACGATCGCTTGACAAGCTACAAAATGATGAAGCCATACAGTTTACTCTTGCCTACAATCCTAAAGAAATGACAGGATACATTCCATTTGCAATTCTTGTTGGAGTGGAAGGTAATGTTAAAAAAACTCTGCAGAACCTAGAAAAAGAGGTCGGAAAATCATTTTTACAAAAACCTTTTGTAAGTATGAATCAGATTGCTTTGTTTTTTTATAGTGACAATATTTTCAAACTTGATGAACTAACTCAGATAATACAGAAAATTACAGGTGTAAGATCTGTAGATCTTTTCATACCAAAGAAAATTTCATTTCCACAAATATGGGTAAGGAATAGTATTAAAGAAGTAAAAGCATCAAAAAGGCTTCATCTGTCATATCAGATACATTCATAATTAATTTTAATCTCATGAGAGAACGCCTGTTATGAAGAAAAAAATCTACGAAGGCAAAGTCCTCTCATTGAGCCTATATGATATTTCAGTCAAAAAACGTAAGGTCAGACGTGAGGTAATTGAACATAGAGGCGCAGCAGCAATGCTTGCCATTGAGAATGGCAAGGTAATTTTAGTAAAACAGCACCGTTTTCCCTATGGTTATGCTCTTGAGATTCCTGCTGGAACCTGCAACAAGGGAGAAAGTCCACGAACGTGTGCAATCAGAGAACTAAAGGAGGAAACCGGGTATGAGGCAAAAAAGATGACTCCCCTGATAAAGTACTATCCTTCAATTGGATACAATACAGAAGTGATTCACTGCTTTGTTGCATCAGGAATTAAAAAATCTAGCAAACTGAAACTAGATGAAGATGAAATACTGTCTGTAGTAAAGGTAGGTTTTAAAAAAGTAGTAAAAATGATTTTGTCTGGAAAAATTGTTGATTCAAAAACAATTTGTGCCGTTTTGGCCTATAACATGAAAAAAAAATTAGTTTGAAATTTTTGTTCTAAAATTGTTATTTTGGATCACGTGACGCTTATGTCAAGTCTAAATAATATAGAAGGCACGGCACATCGAGGGGTTGAGCTTAGACATAACGGGTCACCTTGGACAGTAAGTGTTGCATGTCCTGGATTATGAGCTTGGTAAATCCCCTGAGCACCATTTATCACCATGATATTAATTACTCTACTTACAACAGTTTGGTTGCTTATCTCAATATTCCAGTTGTAATTGTTTCCAAGCTTCAATAGGAAACTTTTTCCATTGTCTAGATGAATTTCTTGATTATTTTGTGCAAGTGTAACAATTTGGTTTGATGTTTGATCAGGCTCAGAAATTGGTTGTGTTATTGATTGAGTCCATCCTCTTGCTAAAAGTTTTGTAGCACTATCGGGTCTTACACATGCCGGAGAACCATCTTCTGTTTTTATTACTAATACAAACCCAGAGTTACATTGAACATTATTTGCGCTTACTCCTGATTTTATCTGCTTTAGTGGGGCAAGTGTAGTCAAAGTAACTTGAGCATCAGCAAATGATTGATTCGCAAAAATGCCAACTCCTATTGTCAATATCAAACCTAAAATGCAGTATCTTGTCTGATGCAATTCTAGATTATTCAATCTGATTTTATTTGAAGATTGCTTACGAATCATTCGAATCAAAAACTCGCATTAAATTTGGTAAAAAAGATGAAAGATTGAATCAAAATAGAGATACGCTAATCTTCTTTTATCTGATTCCTTATTTTGTGGATAATTTCATTGAAAGCACGCCCTATCTACCAACACTCTTTTTTCTCTGGAAGAACCTATGCCTTTGAAATCAAAAGTGCATTGTATCTTTAACCAAGATGTAAAAGTGGAATCAATCTAAAAATGTGTTCAAATACTGTAGATATACAAAATTACAAACTACAACTTTAAAGAGCTCTATTTAGACAACAATCTATGCTGAAATTAAAGTGCAAAGACGCTGGATTTGACTGCAAATTTGTAGCAAAGGGCAAGACAGAAGATGAAATCATGCAAATGGCTGCAGAACACGCCATGAAAGATCATGCAATGAAACCAGAAGACATGACTCCAGAGATGAAGCAGAAAATCAGATCTCATATTCACAAATCTTGGTTTTGAGTGGATTAAATCAATCATATTTATTTTTTATAACAGGATTCACAAATCCAAATTTTTTTACCTGTATTTTTGAAATCATACACAGTAAGATATCTATGTAATTTACATAATGGACAGAGCCCAAAGATCATCTAGGTGTAGACTGGCTTTACAAGATCAGCTATATCGTTCCAACAACGTGCAATTCTATCAAAGGAGTAAACAACATCAAACAGGTCAATTGATGTCTGTTTTTTTGTCTCAAGTAAGGTACGAATATCTGAAATTTTCTTATGATATTTTCTATGTAGTGTTATGGCTTCAATAGCAAGTGACCTGTTATGGTTTATGAATGCCTCAATTGATTTTTCATGAATCTTCTCAATATCTTTTGCAACATCATAAATTTTTTTGATATCAGCGGGTACTAGCGATAAATCAGAAAGTGAGTTTGCAAGCTCTACTATTGTATCTCCAGCAGCTTCAAGGAGGTTTGCTGCTATTCTGTAATCTAGAATGTCAATGTTTTCAAGATTTAGTGCATTAGCAAGCTTCTTGTCAACCATCGTACTTCGAATCAATCGTACAAGCAAAAAATACTGTCTATCTATTTCATCATCACGATTTGGCATTGTTTGCAGTACAGTTTTGTCAGCAGATGTCAGTGTGTTTAGTGTATCACGGAACATTCCAAGTGTGATTGTGCTCATCCGTTTTAGAATTTTTTCTGGACTAAGTGTTGTTGCATCCAATAAAAAATGTACATTTACATTTGATGAATCTTCGTCAACAATTTCCATTCCAACCAATCTGCGCATTGATGTTCTGATCTTTTCTCTGTCTTCAATTGATATGGTTGATTTACCTTTGATCTTGATTATATCATATCCAAGAAGATAGGCACCTGTGATATCTGCAATAACATTTTCTTCTTTTGAAACAGGATACGATATGGTTACTTCTTTTGGTGGTCTGCTATCACCAGACGGGGTAATGGAAAGACTGTCCGAACCTGTTTCTATCTCAACCTCGTCACTTTTTTCTAGCTTGTTTGCTTCAACCCATTCTTTTGGTAATGTAACCAGGATACTACTACCGATTTTTTGCAGGCGTCGAATGAATTTAGTCAGTTTAAATCAATTTAAATAATTTAATCGTCATTTTTATATTTTACTCGAGTTTAAATTTCTTCATGCAGGCAGTAGCCTTCTGTCCAGGTCACATTACGGGTTTTTTCAAAGCAGAGATAGAAGAGAAAAGGCCTGAGCTTCAGGGTTCTATTGGGGCTGGATTTTGCATAAAGGAAGGTGTTACTACACGTATCAAGGTTTCAAGCTCTGAAAAACCTAGTTTTAAGATCAGAGTAACTGGTTATCAATCAGACAACACTCAAGTCTCTGAATTTGTAATTGGAGAATTTTTCAAGCTTGTAAAAGAAAATTACTTTGTAGATGTAGAACATGACATCAAGATTCCAGTTGGTTATGGGCTTGGCTCAAGTGGTGCTGTTGCATTAAGTTTGGCATTTGCATTAAACAAGGCATTACAGACAAATCTTTTTAGAACCCAGATTGGGCAGATAGCTCACAGAGCTGAGATTTTTTGTAAAACTGGTCTTGGAACTGTTTTATCTTCATATCATGGTGGTTTTGAAATTAGAACAAAGCACGGTGCTCCTGGCATTGGATCATTAAGAAAGATTCGTAATGATTCTTCAGCTATAGTAATTTGTTTTTCTCCTATTTCAACTAAAAAAATTATTAAAAATGATCTGCCAAAAATAAATGGTCTTGGTGGCAAGATGGTAGACAAGCTAATCAAATCAAGAGATTACCAAGAATTTTTAGACATGTCTTTGGAATTTGCAAAGTATGTTAGTATGATTACACCAAAAATGTATGCTGTAATTGAAGATCTTCAAAACAATGGTTTCAAGTGCGGTGTAGCAATGTTTGGAGAAACTGTCTTTACATTGGTTCCAAAATCAAAAGAAGCTCAAGTGATGGAAATTTTGAAAAAATATGACGACGGTATTATGATAAAATCAAGCATAGATACTAGTGGAGCAAGGGTTTCCTAGTGTTAATTCCAAAATCACATCCTAGGGCTGCATCCCTACACATCAGAGAAAAACTAGTTTCTGGATACAAATCTGGTCTTGTGGTAGAAGAGGGCCTCTTGGCTCATGGGAGAGGTGAGACATTTGACTATCTCATAGGTGAAAAGACCTCAAGATATGCTCATAGGGCCATAAAAGCTGCTTCAGTGACTCTCATTTTAGCAAAAACACCTGTCATATCAGTAAACGGGAACTTTGCTGCTTTATGTCCAAAAGAGATTGTTCAGCTTGCAAAGATAGTTGATGCAAAAATTGAAATCAATTTGTTCTATACAAATGAAAAAAGAAAGAGAAACATTGCAAAAATATTGAAAAAAAATGGCGCAAATGAGATTCTGGGACTAGAACCCAAGTATTCTAGAACTATTCCAAAGCTAGATAGTGTAAGAAGAGTTGCTGACAAACGAGGAATATTTTCTGCTGATGTTGTTTTGGTACCACTTGAAGATGGGGACAGAACAATTGCACTAAAGAAATTTGGAAAAAAAGTAATCACGTTTGATCTAAACCCACTTTCAAGGACTGCGCAGACAGCTGATATCACAATTGTAGACAATGTGATACGTGGAATGAAAATTCTAGTTGATATTTCTAAAAAATTTGCAAAGAAAAAAAATCTTTCAAAAATTAAATTTGACAACAAGAAAAACTTGGCGTATTCAATTAATCTAGTGAAAAAAAATCTCCGGAGAATGGCTCATGCCTAAATCTGTAAGAGATATTCTATCAATGAAAAATTCTAAAAAAATCACTGTACTTACTGCATATGATTATACCACAGCACAGCTTTGTGACAAGGCAGGTGTTGACATTTTACTTGTTGGAGACAGTGGTGGAATGGTGATGCTAGGTTATGAAAATACGATTCCGGTCACAATGGAGCAGATGTGTTTTTTTACAGAAGCTGTTGCAAGAGGAAGACAAAATGCCATGGTTGTAGCAGATCTGCCCTTCATGTCATACCAGGCAAGTAAATCCCAGGCAATAGAAAACTCTGGCAGGTTAATCAAGGCAGGAGCAGATGCTGTCAAGCTAGAAGGTGGCCTTGAAGTAAAAGATACTGTGAGGGCGATAGTCGAAGTCGGCATTCCTGTAATGGGCCATATTGGATTTCAGCCTCAAACTACCGCCTTGCAGGAAGGCTACAAGGTTCAGGCAAGGACAAGGGATGCTGCGCTAAAGCTAATCGAGTCCGCAAAAGCACTTGAAGAGGCTGGAGCCTTTAGCATTGCTTTGGAGATGGTTACAAAAGAAGTATCAAAGATTATTTCAAATTCTATCCACATTCCAACAATAGGAATTGGTTCTGGACCAGATTGCGATGGTCAGGTCCTTGTGTTTCATGATGTGTTAGGATTGTATGAAAAAATAAAACCAAAGTTTGCCAAAAGATATCTTGAGCTTTCTGGCGAAATTGTAAAAGCTGTTGAATCTTACAAAAATGATATAGTTTCAGGCAAGTTTCCTACAAACGAACACTCTTTTTCTATGGATAAATCTGAGCTTGAAAGGTTGAAAAAAGAAATTGAGTAAGCATCCATCATTTGATATTGTTAGCTCAGATGGTACTGAGCTTGCTGGAAAAAAAATTGTCTTGTGTATATCTGGAAGTGTTGCTGCATACAAGGCAATTGAGCTTGCAAGACTGTTTATGCGACATGGTTCAAATGTTATTTGTGTTGCAAGTAAAGCTGCAACTGATCTAATCAAGCCAAGCTACTTCAAGTGGGCAACAGGAAATGAAGTAATTACAAAGCTTACTGGCGATCTTGAACACATCAAGGTTGCAGATTATAAACAATCTGATTTGATTGTAGTTTATCCTTGTACTGCAAACACACTTGGGAAATTAGCAAATGGGATTGATGACACACCGATTTCTACTGTTTTGAGTGTTGGACTAGGCTCCAAGATTCCTATTGTGATTGCTCTTGCTATGCATGAAGCCATGTATGAGAATCCTGCAGTAATAAAAAATATTGAATTTCTAAAAAAGAAAGTTGATTTTATTGCTCCAAAGTTTGTTGAGGGCAAGGCAAAAGCTGCTGAAGCTGAGGAAGTGCTTGATTTTGTATTGAGAAAATTCGGTGCTTCTTCTGTTTTGAGAGGAAAAAAAGTTCTCATCACAGCTGGTCCCACCATTGAGTACATAGATCCAGTCCGAGTAATCACAAATCAGAGTTCAGGTAAGACTGGGACTTTACTGGCTTCTGAGTTTATTTCAGCTGGTTCTAGAGTCACTCTGATTTATGGTCCAGGAACAGAAATTTCTCCTAAAGGTGCAAAGGTGGTAAGAGTCCAAACTAGTAGAGAGATGCGTGATGTCCTGAGAAGAGAAATGAAACAAAAATTCGATATAGTTATCCTTTCCGCCGCAGCTTCCGATTACACACCAGAAAGACCTAGTAGGGCAAAGATCAAAAGTGATCTTCCCAGCCTTATTTTGAAGCTAAAGAGAGTTCCCAAGATGATAAATGATGTCAAGAAGATTCAGAAAGATGTTTTTCTAGTAGGTTTCAAGGCTGAAACTAATGTGTCAAAGAAAGAACTTGTTGCAGCAGCTAAAAAAAAGATGAAAGAAACCAATGCTGATATTGTAATTGCAAATGATATTGGTTTTAGATACAGACGAGACACAAACAAGAATAATGTAATAATTGTAGATTCTGAAAAAATAACAGAATCAGGATGGAAAGATAAATCTAAAATTGCTAGATTTATCAGAAATGAAATTGAAAAGAAAATAATTTTTTTGAATTTATGAAAAATTAAAGTGAATTAAATCTAAAAACCGAACCGAAATTAGATCACAATCAATTCTTTAGTAAATTTGTGATGATGTTGTGTCATGGAATTGGATTAGAAGACCGATAAATGGATAGACAGATTTTATCAATGAATCAAAATACTTTATCATACAATTTATCAGCAATCCCTAAAAATGATAAGCGTGGTGTCATGGTAATTGAGTCATGCAAGCACAGATAGTACCAAGAAAAGAGAATCCAAAATACCAATCATACTATCAATGGTTCTGATACCAAGTCTTCTATTTCTCATCATTCCATATGCACAAGCAGCAACAGTTCCTGATCCACCCACAGCCCTTTCCGCGATACCAATCTCTCCTACTGTTGTTAGTCTATCATGGTCTACGCCACAAAACAATGGCGGAGCAGCAATAACAGGCTACATGATCGAATTCAAAACTGCAACTAAAAGTTATACTACCTTATCCACACTGGGCAATGTTACCAAATACAACAGCACAGGCCTTACCACAGGTACTACCTACATATACAGAGTCTCTACGATAAACTCAGTTGGTACAGGCAATCCCTCATCTGAGGCAGTGGCTACACCAACAAAGACTTCGGCACCACCAAAAAATATACCTCCAAGCCCACCAACTGGTTTGACTGCCACATCATATTCAGGAACCCAGATAAACCTCTCATGGAACACGCCTGCAAGTAATGGGGGGCCGTCTGTCACAGGATACAAGATCCAATACAGCCTAGATTCTGGCAACTTAACAAATCTTGTCTCAAATACAGGTACTGCAGCGACTGATTATTCCCATACAGGATTGTCCACTGTGCACACATATACCTACAAAGTTTTTGCGATAAATTCAGTTGGTACAAGTAACTCATCAAACACAGCTTCTGCGGTACCAATACAGGTATCTACAGCACCATATCCACCTACAGGTCTTACCGCAAATCCAGCCTCTAAAGCAAGTATTAGTCTGTCATGGACTGCTCCACAAAACAATGGTGGCTATTCAATAGTTGGATACAAGATTGAATACAAGGTTGGCTCTGGTTCGTATTCAGTTCTGGTCTCAAACACAGCAAGTACAACAACATCATACCTGCATAGTGGATTAACAACAGGAACAACATACACTTACCGACTCTCTGCCATCAATTCTATTGGCACAAGTTTTCCATCAAATGAGGCTTCTGCTGTACCAACAAAGACATACACACCAACAGGTGTTACTGCAGTTGCTGTTTCTCCAACCCAGATCGATTTATCATGGATACCGCCTTCAGAAACTTATGGACAAGCAATTTCCGGATATAGAATTGATCAGAAACTTGCCACAAGTGTTTTTGATAAAATAGTGGATAATACAGGTCAGACCACAAGTTATTCTATCAAGAAGTTGTCAACTGGTAAGACCTACACTTTTGTTGTTATTGCGCTTTTCACAGGAGGTGTTGAGAGCAATCCTTCCCAAGAAGTTTCTGCAACACCAACAAGTACATCTACTTCACCTACATCACCTACAACACAGCCGCAATCTCCTGCCATTCCAGATCCTCCAACTGGTCTTAATGTCACCAAAGTTTCTCCATCTAGTGTACAGCTTTCCTGGACTGCTCCATTAAACAATGGCAAACCTTCTGTAACAGGATACAAGATTGAATCCAAGGTTGGCTCTGGTTCGTATTCAGTTCTGACCGCAAATACAGGAGTAACTACATCATATTTGCACACAGGCCTGATAGCTGGCACATTCACTTACCGAGTCTCTGCCATCAATTATGCAGGTACAGGAAACCCATCTGCTGAAGCTTCCATTACACTTGCAAGTAACAATCCAAGCCCTCCACCGCCTGTAATTGAATCCTCAGGGGGTATACTGGCCGTCATCAATACTGACAATTCGATAAGCTACAACATCATTGGTGGAAAAATACTTGGAATTAGTGCTGATCAAACCACATTTTCTTTACAAATACAGCTTGAATCAAAAAGTGATGGAGTTTTAACTTTGAATCTACCACGAACATTAATTGATGCAAAAAAGGCAGATGGCAGTGATGATGTGTATGTGGTATCTTCAAGCAAACAAATACTCAAGTTTAATGAAACAAAAACTAGCGATGCAAGAACTCTTGCAATTAGCTATCCTGCAGGAACCAATGAGATGTCTATCTATGGAACCCATGTAGTTCCGGAATTCCCCATTTCAATATTAGTACTAGTTATTGCATTAATTCCAACAATATTTTTCTCAAGGAAGATAATTAGATAACAATCAAGTCTTTTGTAAACTTGTGCATGACATCTGCTTTGTTATTTACAATAATAGAATCTTCAATTCTTACACCAAATTTTTTTGGAAGATAAATTCCCGGCTCTACAGTTATTGCCATGTTTTTTTCAAGATTTGCTTTACTTAATTTACTCAAGCATGGCATCTCATGAACTTCTAATCCAATTCCATGACCAGTAGAATGAATGAAATATTTTCCATAACCTTTCTTTGAAATTACTTTTCTGCAAACGTCATCTATTGATTTGCAAGAAGTTTTTGGTTTTACTGCTTTGAGACCAGCTTCTTGTGATTCTTTTACTATTTCATAGATTTTTTTTGCCTCACTTGAGACAGTTCCTAATCCAAAAGTTCTTGTCGCATCAGAAACATATCCCTTGTAACGTAATGTAAGATCAACTACAATCGTGTCTCCTTTTGCAAATTTTCTTTTTGTTACTTGAGCATGTGGCAGCGCACTGTTTGGTCCACCTGCTATTATCAGCGGATTAAGAGTTGACTTGTATCCTGTCGCCAAGGCTTCTTTTTCCATTGCATATGACATCAAGATCGTTTGAAGCTCAGACTCTGACTGTCCTATTTTGATTTCATCAACGCAAAGCTCAAACATTTCATCAAGAATTGATGATGCTTTCTTTAGTATGTTAATTTCGCCGGAATCCTTTACCTCTCTTGCACGGTAAAATGGATCTGTTGTAGATTTCACAACAGGAATTGACTTTTTGAGTGTCTTAATGACATCATAGTTATTATTGTCTGTACAGACCTTCTTGCCCTTTAGCAATCCAACAAGGGTAGAAAGTGAGCCCTTGCCACGCTCAGATTTTACTATCTTACAGTCAGCTGACTCTTCTTTGGCACGACCCATCTCCAGTTCTGGTGCTATGATAGTAGTGCCGTTCCTGTCCAGTACCGCTATGGCTTCACCCCAAAACCCAGTCATGTAAAAGAGGTTCTCAGGCTCAAAAGCCACTATACTATCACAGTCTATCTTGTTACAAAATTTCAGAAGGTTTTGCTTACGTTTTTGCAATACACAAAATCTACAAATTCTCCATTTATGTTTGCTGGAAGGTTTAGATATCCGGAAACGAGTGTTTTTTGCGTGGAAGAAAAAAAGAAAGTTGTTGCATTGTTATCAGGCGGTTTGGACAGCCGACTAGCTATCAAAATGATGCAAAAGCAAGGATTTGAGGTAGAGGCAGTAGCGATCAAGACGCCGTTTTGTGATTTTGATTGTGGAAGAGGATGTGGTTTTGAGATCAGAGAGACTGCAGACAAACTAGGTGTAAATCTAAAAACAGTCTATCTTGGTGACGAATACATTGAGATGCTAAAGCATCCAAAGCATGGATATGGATCAGGAATGAATCCATGCATTGATTGCAGAGCAATGATGTTTGAGGCTGGAAAAAAGCATATGGAAGAGATCGGTGCTGAATTTATAATTTCAGGTGAAGTTTTAGGTCAAAGGCCAATGAGCCAGCATGGTCCAGCTCTTAAAACAATTGAAAAAGAAGCTGGTCTTGAAGGAAAGATAGTAAGACCACTTTCAGCAGCATTGCTACCACCAACTGAACCCGAACTAAATGGATTGATAAAAAGAGAAGATCTTGGAAAGATCAGAGGGCGATCAAGAAAAGAACAACTAAAAATGGCACAAGAGTTTGGAATTGAAAATCCGCCAAATGCAGGTGGTGGTTGTCTTTTAACAGATCCAAAATTTGCTCTTCGAGCAAAAGATCTCTTCAAACATGTCGAGACTCCATCTACAAATGATATTGATTTATTAAAAATTGGAAGACATTTCAGATTTGATCAAAAAACAAAATTCATCGTTGGAAGAAACCAAGATGAAAATGAAATGCTAAAAGCTTTGGCACTAGATGGAGATGTCTTACTTGAAACAAAAGATCATGTTGGACCTGTTTCGGTATTACGAGGAGAAAATTCTCAAGACTTTCTTGAATTATCTGCAGCTATCACATTACGATATTCTGATGCGCCAAAAGATGTTACGAGTGTTGTGGTGTCACAGAAAATGGATGCAAAGTCTGAAATTTCAGTAACGCCGGCAGGCGAGTCTTCTTATCTACAGTACAGAATTTAGCCGTACAAGCTAGTCTGTGAAATGCAATTGACTAGCAAGACTTTTTGAGGGAGTACCTCGCATCTATTTTGTATGCAGGCCCAAAAGGCACCCACTTACTTGAAGGCTATAACGCTAAGGGATGCTAGTGATGTCCATTCCATAAAAGAGGACATTAAAAAAAATATGATTTTGGTGCTAAGGGTCACCCCACTTGCACAAAAAGATGTAGATGAGTTAAGAAAAGTAGTTGAAGAAATTTATTCCATTGCAAAAACTCATGACGCGGACATTGCAAGACTGGGAGAAGAAAGAATTATTGTCACTCCTCCAGGTGTTAAGATCTGGAGAGCAGAATACGATCTAAAGTAGTTTTATTCCTTCTTGCACTTGAGGACAAGTAGTTGCGATTCTAAACATTCTATGAATTGATGCAGAAAGGTTTTCACATTTTCTTCTTTCGCCGTGATTTACAATCACTTTTCGCAGTTTTGGTCGTAGCTTGTGTACAAATGACATTAGCTGATTGTAATCGCTGTGACCACTAAATCCATCAAGTTTTTCTGTAGAACAATTTATGTTAATTACTTCAATTTTTCCTTCTTTTCCAACAACTGAAACTTGTCTTGAACCATCAAGCAATCTTCTTCCCAAGGTTCCGTTAACTTGGTATGAAACAAACAAGATTTTGTTTTTCTGAATAGGTGCAATGTTTTTGAAATATTCTAAGACAGGCCCTCCTTCAAGCATTCCAGAAGTTGCAATAATAATACATGGACCTTCACGTAATGGTTCTTCTCTTGCATCTGCATGTTCAATGTTTGTGAAATATTCAGAATCAAATGGATTGTCATCTGTTTCCAAGATTTTTTGTCTTAATTCACGAGCAAGATATTCTGGATAGGCTTCATGAATCGATGTCGCTTCTTGGATCATTCCTTCCATAAATACAGGAGATTCTACTATTTGCCCTGATTTCATGTATTTATCGATTACCATCATAAGTTCCTGTGCACGGCCAACTGCAGGAATTGGAATTAGTACCTTGCCACTATTTCGGAGTGTCTCATTTACCGATTTAATAAATGCCGCCTCGACTTCTTCTCGTGTTGGCTGAATGTCTTCTTTTGCACCATAAGTACTCTCTATTAAGAGGGTTTCAACACGTGGGAAGTTCCAAGAGGCGCTTTCAAGAAGCATTGTTTTACCATATTTTAGGTCACCAGTGTAGACAAAGTTGTGGTCACCGTTTCCTATGTGGAAGTGACAAGAAGCAGAGCCCAAGATATGGCCTGCATTAGATAAAACGAGTTTGATGTCTGGAGAAATGTCGGTAACAGTACCATATGGAAGTGTTATGGTTTGCTTCATGAGCTGCTTGACATCTCTTTCAGAGTATAGCGGAACTTTTCCTTGTGCGGCAGCGACTTTGATTGCATCAAGCTGGATTAGATTCATCATTGGTAAAGTTGGTTCAGAACAATAGACTGGTCCCTTGTAACCATATTTGAAAAGTGCTGGCAAGAAACCTGTGTGATCAAGATGTGCATGACTGATTACAACTGCATCAAGCTCATCTAGTGTTATATTAGTCCAATCAAGTCTTGGATATGCTTCTTGTGCATTTCTGGCACCAGGGTTGACACCACAGTCTATCAAAATTTTGCTTTCGTGTGTTGTCAAAAGCATGCAGGATCTGCCTACTTGGCTAAATCCACCTAAGGTAAGAAGAGAAACTTCTGCAGTCTCTGAAAGTTTTGGTCTGAAAATTTCTTCACCAACTTGCTTGAGGTGCTTACTTCGTTCAGAAGACGAGATCTTGAGATTATAGTTGATGGTTTGTATTGTTTGTGATTGACTGGTGGTAGCTTTTCTTATTCGCAGTCTCCAACCGGTTTTTTCAACAACGTCAGCCATGTTAAACGCTTCAGTATTATACAAAAGCCAAGGTCGTTTTACTTCAACTGTGACCTCGCCTATGGCTGTATCAAAAAACGTACCACGCAGATCAGCTTCTTTTGGCAGTGCTTGAGTGAGAATCTGTCTTGCTTCTTCTTCAGACTTTCTTATGGATTCTTCTGTTCTTACAACAATTCTCTTTTTTATCACATTTACCATATTTGATATCACTTCGTTGTGCTCCATCAGATAGCGAGGTTTTTTTGTATAGATTGCAATCCGTGGACCCTCATAATCTATCTTAGTAACATCGGCTTCTTTTGGGATACTTTGCAGTATTGTGCCCATTATGTTTGAGGCTGGCGATAATTCGCGTTGTTGTTGTTTTCTTTGCAACTAAAATTCACTAAAGTGTAATGATGGCTTTTTTCTGCTCTTTTGTTAAGAGACTATATCCATTCTTATCAATTATTGCGACGTTTATTCCGTCTCCTGTTCCAATGTTTCTTGTTATTGCAGCTTTTACAGCTCGTAAAGCAATTACCTTGCCTTCTTCTACAGCAAGTTCATCACGGTACTCACTTTCCAAAAGGCCGTATGCAACAGGAGAACCGCTTCCTGTTGTCACAAATGTTTTCTTGTCAATGGAACCAAACATGTCTATGTTGTATAGCGCTGGTCCTTGATCGTCATATCCTCCAACAAGGATGTCTACGATAAAGGGATAGTATCTGTTCTGGAAAAATATCAGTGAAGCAAGTCTTGCAATAGACTTTATCGGAAGATATTCTTGTTTTTCTATTCTGTGTATGTTAGAATGATATCTTAGTATGTCAGTAACGTTTTGCGCATCTGCAACAGCACCTGCCATTGTCATTCCTGCATGCTTGTCGATTTTTTGTATCTTCATGGTGTTGTTATTTGCTATGAAATAACCTGCGCTTGCTCTCATGTCTGCACATAATACTACACCATCGGTACAGGAAATTCCTACCGTAGTTGTTCCATGTAATGTATGTTGTTTAACATAGTCTGACAAATAACATTCTCCTTAACTTAAGATGCTTAGAATAGGATGGCACCCGTTTAAATAACTTTGTGTTAGGCAAAACGGGAGATTGATAAATAATGAGATTTCATCAAAAATCCATGTCTTCCCATATGATGGAGCTTCCAAGAAAAATAGTCATTGGCGAAAATAACCTCGGAGATATCGGAAAGTTTATAGCTGATCTTGCTAATCCAAAAAAGGTTTCAGTGGTATCGGGTAATAAAGTACGAAAAATAACATACAAAAAAGTTGCTAACTCGCTTGCAGCTTTTAAAATAAAAAATATCTGGCATATTAGCACAAGCAACGACACAAAAGCTGTTCAAAAAATAGTAGCTGAGATAAAGAAGGACAAAACTGATCTGATAATAGGAATTGGTGGAGGAAGGTCAGTAGATATTGCAAAAATGGCTGCATATATTTTGAAAAAGTTTTTTGTTAGCATTCCAACTTCGGCATCACATGACGGAATTGCAAGTCCATTTGTTTCAATACGTGGAGATAAACCATATTCTATTATTGCAACAGCTCCTCTTGGAGTCTTTGTTGATATTGAGATCATAAAGAAGGCACCAAGAAAACTCCTAGCTAGTGGATGTGGAGATTTGATGGCAAAAGTTACTGCAGTTAGAGATTGGGAGCTTGCAAGAGATAATGTTGGAGAATATTTTGGCACCTATGCTGCAAATCTTGCTTCTATGAGTGCAAAGATAGTAATTGAAAATTCAAAGAATTTCAAAAAAAGACCAGATGTCAGAATGATAGTTGAAGCTTTGATTAGTTCTGGTGTTGCTGCTTGTATTGCTGGAAGCAGCAGACCCTGTTCTGGTGCAGAACATCTCTTTTCTCATGCAGTTGATTTTCTGGAACCTGGTGTTGGATTACACGGAGAAAAATGCGGAATTGGATCTATTTTGATTTCAAAATTGCAAGGTCAAGATTGGAAAAAAATTGTTCAAATGCTAAAAAATGTAGGAGCACCAACTACTGCAAAGCAAATTGGTCTAAAACCAAAAACTCTTGCAAAAGCTCTAACTATTGCTCAATCGCTTAGACCAGAACGATATACTATTTTAAATCAAGTAAAAATGACTGAAAAGAAAGCTATTGCGCTTGCAAAAAGTACCGGTGTCTTGTAGATTTAGGCAGCTTTTGGTTGTGCTGGCTTTTCCGCTGGTTTAGCTTCAGCAGGTTTTGTTTCTGGTTTTTCGGCTTTCTTGTTGTTGTATGTTTCGATATAGTTGATCTTTTCTAGTTTATTTACGAACTTGAAAATGTCATTTGCTATAATGCGTTTTATTGTACTCAGTCCTTCGGTCATAAGTATCTCTTCTGGCACGGTTACATCAAGTATAGAACCTTTTACCTCAAATTTCAGCTTAGAGTCATCAACAGGCATATTTCTCATTAAGAGGCCCATTATCTTTTCTTCATCAGTGTTAAGAGATTTTACTACATTAACATCGTATAGTATTGTCTTACCAGCAAATCTGTGGTTATAATCCACTTGAACTCTGCCAGATCCAATAAATCTAATAATTCCAGTTCTTTCATCAATTTCAATTGTATCACCAATTGAAACTTTTTCGGCGTCATCACCTAGTTTTCTAAGTGGAATCATACGAACCTTGGTAGGATCTCTTGAGCCAAATCCCTTTTCGGGTGGAACCTCTACAGTAAGCTTGTCGCCAACATTGGTGTCAAGTAATGCGTCATCTAGTCCCTTGAGAACCCATGACTCTCCAACTGAGATGAGTCTTGGTTGATATCTTCTATTAGTGTCATGGATTGAATTTGCTTTGGCATCAGCTTCTCTAGTTGTTTCAAAAACTTCGTTAGTGTCTTTTACCTTTGCAGTGTAATCCACTAAAACTAGTGTACCCTTTTGGAAAGTCAATGTGATCGGTGCTTGGAATTCCTTATATTAAGTTAACATGGGTTTAAAGCGATTTTAGTTTTTCTTCAGCTACTTTGAGTGCTTCTGGATTTGTTTTGTATCCCATCATATCAAGAGTCGAAGAGATTGCAGAGATTGTTCTCATGACGTGATATTTGTGAACTTCACCCATGCATCCTACTCTGAATACTTTTCCTTTTAGTTCACCAAATCCACCTGCAACAAGTACTCGGAATTTTTCTGAAAGTGTTGATCTAAATGTTTTGTCTTCTAGTCCCTGCAGATAGTTTAGTGCAATTACAACAGTAGATCTTGCATCTGGTTTTGCAAATGGACTAAGACCCATTGCACTAAGGCCTGAATAAAATGCATCAGAACAAATTCTATGTCTTTTTATTCTTGCTTCCATTCCCTCTTCTAGAATAATGTCAAGCGCTTCTCTGAATGCATAAAGTAGTGGAAGCGCTGGTGTAAAGGGAGTCTCTTTTGCATCATCATAATACTTGAAGTATCTTGCCAAGTTAAAGTAGAAAGTTGGAGGTGGATTTGCAATCATGTATTTTTTTGCTTTAGGGCTGATTGATATTGGCGAGATTCCAGGAGGTGCAGCCATTGCCTTTTGTCCTGCTGCAATACAAACATCTACCCCCCACTTGTCTACAGGTAATTCTTCGCCACCAAGTATTGATACTGCGTCAACTACAAAGTACGAGTCATTTCTTGAGGTAAGTTTTGAGATCTTGTCTAGGTATCTTACCTGTGTTCCAGTTGATGTCTCATTATATACTACATAGAACGCCTTTACGTCTTTGTTATTGTCAAAGGCCTCTTTTACTTGATCAAAACTTGCATTCTCTCCAAAAGGAGTCGTAAGCCTGATTACGTTTGCTCCCTGCCATTCTAGCATTGTTGCTAGTCTGCTGCTAAATTCTCCGTTTACAGGAATTATTACTTTGTCTCCTTTTTTTATTAGATTTACAACAGATGCTTCTACTGCTCCAGTTCCGGATGCAGTAAGTGCAACAATATCATTTGATGTTTGAAAAACCTTCTGTGTTTTTTCTATGAAATCAGTGTATAGTTTAACGAAATCCTTACTCCTGTGATTTATTATGGGAGTAAACATTGCACGGGTAACTCTTTCCGGAACGTTTGTTGGCCCCGGCAACATAACCAAATATTCCAAATAAATTCTCCAATCTTAACGATTAGGAACCGCTATTTATAATTAAAGAATTTTTGAGAGTCGTCTTTCTGCGTCTATTTTTAATAGTACTTTTTTAGTTCCCTCTGGCACAAATTCCATCCAGTTTTTTCCCATTGCCATCATTTCACGAATGTTGGTTCC